>Ga0209172_10000145_pt1 | contig 213096 bp, 204 predicted proteins | sample LarsenN4metaG_FD_184113 | JGI IMG/M metagenome (GOLD analysis project Ga0209172, IMG submission 184113) | Hot spring sediment bacterial and archeal communities from British Columbia, Canada, to study Microbial Dark Matter (Phase II) - Larsen... ...
AAACGGGGCTGAATCGCGAAACGCTGTACCGCACGCTGTCGAAGCGCGGCAATCCGCAGCTGTCGAGCCTGCTTGCGATCCTCCGCGCCAGCGGGTTGAAGCTGGCGATCGAGGCGGCGTGATCAACGGCCGCGCCTAGACTCATCCGCTGCGAGCTGCCAGCCTTAGTGGCGCGGCCGGCCCTTCTTCGAGAAATGGCGCGGATGGGCGTCAACGCGAACCGGAGGGCACAGGTACCTCAGTTCCTCCACGGGTGGCTGTCGGATTTCGTCCGCGGCGAAGAGGAGTTCAGGTCGAGACAGTTTTCGCCGGCGGAACTGCGTCGAATTGCGAGATGGCACGGCTTCACGTCGTGGTCAGACTACGAAGCGATGCTGCAGCACACGGGCCGCGTGCTGCGCGCCATGTGTGAGGATCAACGTTTCCTCCGGACGTGGCGGACGATTCAACAGAAGACGGGGCATTCCGTAACGGATCAGAACGGGGATCTACCAGCACGCCTGCTCCGGCATGTCAGTGACTGGCATCAAATCAGAAAACTAACGAAGGGCGAGAGGTGGAGGCATCTAGCGCAGATCAAGCGCGCTGCTCGCGACCTGCAGCGGCGCATCGCCGCGTTGGACAACGGGGCGGCTTTCACCACTTTTCACCATTTGCCGCGGTACAAGCAACCGATGGCAACGTTTATCGAGTATTTCGACCTGCACAAATTCCAGCTTCCGCGGTTCGCCGCAAAGCGGCAGCTGTGTGCGAAAGACGCGAAGTGGCGATTCAAGTTGATGGTCGACGGATACATAAGGGACCGGCTCATACCATCTGTCACGGAGTTTCTTGACCAGATTGTCACGGCAGCGGACGACTATGAAGCGGTCGCGCCAAGACTTCCCAGGAAGATTCGAGGTAGAACGGCTTTGAAGGCATTCCTCATACCGCGCATCTATTGCGACTTGAGGCATGTCTTCCAATCTCCACCTGCTGACGTCATCGCCGACGTCGTCGAGGTAATCGCCAATGTCGGCTGCAGTGAGGACGACGTAAGGAAGGCACTTGGGCCAGTTCGGCAAAGAGAGAGGGTCGAGCGGGATGCCGCTGTATTGCGGATGAAGGCGCTCGGCCGCGAAGAGAAGAACATTCCTAGCGTAAAGCGAACAAATCTTCCTAGCTCGCGTTCCGGCTAGTTTGAGAGCATCGGGCATCTCGTCCACAGAGGTGCCGCAGTGTCCGATCCGATCCTCCGACTCCCGGCCGTTCGATCGCAGGCCGGAATCGCCAGAACAACACTCTACGACCGCATCGCGCGCGGCACTTGGACGCGCGGCGTAAAGCTTGGTCCGCGTTCTGTCGGCTGGCCGAAGTCCGAGGTCGAGGCGATCGTCGCCGCGCACGTTGCAGGGTGGGACGACGACCGTATCCGCGCGCTCGTCGGTCGTCTGCACGACGCGCGTATCACGGCGGCCGATCATCTGCTGGGTGCGCGATGACGCCCGACGACCTGCGCCGCGCGCTGCATCGCGTTGCCGACGCCGCGATCGACGCCGACGACGCGATCGGCAACCACGACCGGCTCGACGACGCGATGGCGAGACTGCGGAGGGTGGTCGATCACGCCGACGCGGTGTACACCGCCGTGCGCGACGGGGCGCGGCCATGATGCCGGGCGGATCACTCGACGCCGTGGCGGCCTTCCGCGCGGCGCTGCGATCGCGCGGCATCGTTCCGCCCGCGGACCTGATCGCCGACGGCCGCATCCATCGCTGCGACGCCGAGGGCAAGAACGGCAAAGGCGATGCCGCGTATGTGCTGCATCTCGACGGCGTGCCGGCCGGCGGGCTGCAGAATCACCGCGACGGACTCGGCTGGTTTACCTGGCGCGCACCGCTGCGCCGGCGCCTGACCGCAAGCGAGCAGGCGCAGCACCGTGCGCGATTGGAGGCGATGCGCCGCGAGCGCGAAGCGGAAGAAGCGCGCCGGCGGAAAGCGGCGGCGGAACGGGCGGCTGCGATCTGGCGCGAGGCAAAGCCGGCAGCCGCAGATCACCCGTATCTCGTCCGCAAGGCCGTGGGACCCCACGGCGTGCGCCAGCACGAGGGCCGGCTCGTGATCCCGATGCGCGCCGACGGCGAGCTGGTGTCGCTGCAGTTCATCGGCGCCGACGGCGAAAAGCGTTTCCTCCCCGAGGGCCGAACCAAGGGCGCGTACTTCGCCATCGGCAAGCCGGCGGACGTGGTCTGCATTGCCGAAGGGTTCGCCACGGCAGCGACGATTCACCAGGCCACCGGGCAGGCGGTGGCGGTCGCGTTCAACTGCGCCAATCTGGAGCCCGTAGCGCGGACGCTCAGGGCGAAGTTTCCGGCGGCGCGGTTCATCCTCTGCGCCGACGACGATCGGGGCACCGAGGGCAATCCTGGGCTTGCTGCGGCCACTCTTGCAGCGAAGGCGATCGGCGGCGTCGTCGCGATTCCGGACTTCGGGCGGGACCGGCCGGCGGACGCAAAGGACTTCAACGATCTGGCGCGGCTGCGTGGGGCCGATGCCGTGCGGGAAGCCATCGCGCACGGCGCGCCGCCGGCGACGGAATCGACGCCACGGGCCGGAGAAGACACGACGCCGCACGTCGAGCTGCTGTGCGCGCGCGACGTGAAGCCCGAGCAGATCCTCTGGCTTTGGCGCGACTGGCTTGCAGCGGGCAAGCTGCACATCCTGGCTGGCGCACCGGGCACCGGCAAGACGACGATCGCCATCGACTTGGCGGCCACGGTCACGTCCGGCGGACGCTGGCCGGACGGCAGTCGATCGCCAGCGGGTGACGTGCTGATGTGGTCGAGCGAAGACGGCTTCGCCGATACGATCGTGCCGCGCCTGATCGCGGCGGGCGCCGAGCGCAGCCGCTTTTACTTCATCGAAGGCGTGCGCGATGCCGATGGCACGCGGCCGTTCGACCCAGCCTATGACGTGCCGGCGTTGCGGCGGGTCCTGGGCTCGTCAATCGCCGAACCGCGCTTGCTGATCGTCGACCCGATCGTTTCGGCCGTGGCTGGGGACAGCCACAAGTCCAACGACGTGCGGCGCGCGCTGCAGCCGTTGGTCGATCTGGCGGCCGAGTACGGCTGCGCGGTGCTCGGTGTCACCCATCACTCGAAAAACACCAAGGGCGCCGATCCTGTCGAGCGGGTGACGGGCAGCATCGCTTTCGGTGCGCTGGCGCGGTTGGTGTTCGCCACCGCGAAGATGCCCGACGGCGAGGACGGGCCGAGCCGGATCTTTACTCGGGCGAAGTCCAACATCGGACCCGACGGCGGCGGCTACCGCTACGGACTGGCGCAAGCCGACGTGCTGGCCGACTCATCTATCCGCGCCTCGCGCGTCGAGTGGGGCGAGGCGCTCGAAGGCACCGCGCGTGACCTGCTGGCCGAGGCCGAAATCGCCGGCGAGGACACGGCCGAGGAACGGAAAGACGCCGTCGATTGGCTGCGCGACCTGCTGATGGCCGGCCCGCTCGCGGCCGACGAGGTGCAACGGCTGGCCGAACGCGACGGCCTCAAGTGGCGAACCGTCCAGCGCGCCAAGAAGAAGGCGGGGGCGGTGTCCGAGCGCGACGGCTTCGGACCCGGCGCGAAGTACGTCTGGCGACTCGCCATGCATGCCACCGAGGCCCCATGTATGCCATGCGCGCCAAGCTCGGAATCTGGCACGCATGGCACGCATGGAGCGCATGAGCCGGACCCGGCGCCGGCTGCGGAGGTGTTCTGATGGGCGCATCCGACCTTCTCGGCCGGCTGGCGCTGGCTGGCGTGAAGCTGACGCTGCTCGGCCCCGACAAGCTGGCGGCCGAACCTCGCGAAGCCCTGACCGACGAGCTGCGCGCGCTGATCCGCGGCCACAAGGCCGCGCTGATCGAGGCGCTGGCACCGCTGGAACGGGGGCGGGAGATCCGCCGGCAAAGGGCGCTCGCCAAGCTGGCGGCGGAGCCCGACCGGCAGCGCGTGGCGATCTTCGACCCGGACGCGGACCCCGCCTTCGTGATCTGCACGATTGCGATCCGCGGGGTCGGCACGTGCGAGCTGAAGATCCCGCGGGCGAAGTTCGATCCGTGGGCGGTGCTCGAAGCGCTGGAGCGGCCGAAACATTGATCCGCAATCAATCAAAGGGAGTTGCAGCCGTGACGCCGGAAGAACAAGCCCAATCGAAACGCCAGCGCGCCCGCGAACTGCAACGCCAGCGACGGGCGAAGAAGCGGCGGATCGACTACTACCCGAGCGAGGCAGCCGCCGCGGTGATCGAGGCGCTCTGCGACTCGGGACAGTCCGGGCGCGGCCGAAGCAGCGTGATCGATGCGCTAATACTTCGCACTCGGTGCGGGGCCTTGACGGTGAAGGTATAGGCTAGGGCCGGTCCACCCCGTGGTAAGCGCGATCTAAGTCGGGGAACGCAAGCGCGTGCGGGGCGGTCGGTTCAGCGTGGTCTGGCGGAAATGGGGGTTGAAATGATCGTGAGTCGAAACGTTGCAGTCTGCCTCGCGCTGACTCTGGGCGCCTTGAATGCGTCGGTCGCCAGAGACGACGATCTCTCGGCACGCGGACTGCTATCCGTGGCCAAGATGGCCGGCGCCTGTGGCATCCTCGATTCGATGATCCGCTTGCAGAGCACCACGAAGCTACCCGGGGGCGATGACTTCGTTGTCCGCATGTGGACGGTCGAGGCTGCTCGGCTCGGCATGACCGTGCAACAGCTATCAGACACGTGCAACAGGACGGTCGAGGCCTATAACCGGCTGTGGGCCGCCGGCGAAGAACTGCCGACGAAGAAGTGAGCGCGCGGGGCGCATGGCGCCACGAACGCTTCGCGTGTTGCCGCGTCGCGCGCGTAGGCGCGTGCAGAGCGCCCGAGACAAGAGCGACTGCACAGGGGATCAGCATCGTCCGGATCGGCGTCGATTCGCCTCGCCCATTCTTGGCCAACGCAAAACCGGAAGCGCGAAAGGCACCGGGTCGCGACAGATCGGCGGCGAATCCGCTGCTGCGTCAAGCTGTTGGGAATTGAATCAACGGCTTCCGCCGACGAGCGCGCGTTCCGGAAACCGGCCACCGATGGGTCGCGGGAATTGCTGTGCGCGATCAACGGTTAGCGAACAAACGAAGGCACCCGGCGAAGGCGATTCGTTCCGGATGCGGGGCGCTGTCCGGATCGATCGGGTGGCGCCTTGCGCCTGGTTGGCGCGTTGCGCCTATCGCGACTGCGCTGCCTTCAGTTGGGACGGATCCGCGCGCCGATCAGGGTAACGGTGAGGGTAATGCGCCACGATGGAAAACAGAAAGCCCAAGCGAATCAATAACTTGGGCGTTCTAAATTGGCTCCCCGACCTGGACTCGAACCAGGGACCTGCGGATTAACAGTCCGTCGCTCTACCGACTGAGCTATCGGGGAAAGAGCGCGCGATTATATCGGGTGCACGCGCGCGCGTTCAAACCGCGACTCAGTCGCGCAGTACGGCGGCGATCGCGTCGCACACCGGACCGACGTTCTTCGAGTTCAGTGCGGCTACGCAGATACGTCCGGTCGAGACGGCGTAAATGCCAAACTCGTTTCGCAGCCGTTCAACCTGGGCCGCTGTCAGCCCGGAATACGAGAACATGCCGCGCTGCCGGAGCACGAAGGACATGTCGCGCGAAACGCCGCGTGCTTTGAGGCCCTCGACCAGCGCGCTGCGCATCCGCTTGATCCGTTCGCGCATTTCGCCGAGCTCCTGCTCCCACAGCGCGCGCAGTTGCGGATCGTTGAGCACGGTGGCGACCAAGCTTGCTCCGTGCGTCGGCGGCGTCGAATAATTGGCGCGGATCACGCGCTTGAGTTGACTCAACACACGCGCGGCCTCGTCCTTGCTCGACGTGACGATCGTCAGCGCGCCGATGCGTTCGCCGTACAGCGAAAACGACTTCGAGAACGAACTGGCGATGAAGACCGGCAGCCCCGACTCTGCGAACACGCGCGCGGCCGCGCCATCGGCGTCGATGCCCTCCGCGAAACCCTGATAGGCCATGTCGAGAAACGGGACGAGCTGCCGCTCGCGCGCGATCTCGACGACTTTGCGCCACTGATCGAGCGACAGGTCTACGCCGGTCGGGTTGTGGCAGCAGGCGTGCAGCACGACGATCGTGTCGGCGGGTGCCGCTTGCAGGGCGGCGACCATGCCGTCGAAGTCGAGCCCCTGGGTGGCGGCGTCGTAGTAGGGGTACGTTCCGACCTTGAAGCCCGCCGCTTCGAACAGGGCGCGGTGGTTTTCCCAGGTCGGGTCGCTGATCAGAACTGGCGCGTTGGGGAGGACTCTCTTCAGAAAGTCCGCGCCGATTTTCAGCGCCCCGGTGCCGCCGAGTGCCTGCGCTGTCACGAGCCGGCCAGACGCGAGGATCGGGGAGTCGGCGCCGAACAGGAGTCTCTGCACGGCCGCATCGTAGGCGGCGATGCCCTCGATCGGCAGGTAGCCGCGCGGCGCACCGGCTTTGACCAGCGATTCTTCAGCAGCGCGCACCGCCCGCAGCAACGGGATCTTGCCCTCGTCGTCCGTGTAAACCCCGACACCCAGGTTCACCTTGGTCGGGCGCGCGTCGGCGTTGAAGGCCTCGGTCAGGCCGAGGATGGGGTCGCGCGGCGCGAGTTCGACCCCGGCGAAGAGGGATGGCGTCATTTGAGAGTGGTGGGTGGTACCGGCTGGCCATTGCGGGCGACATTCCGAGCGAGTCGGCCGTTGGCAGGGTGCAGTCTACACGTGCACTGCAGCGAAGCGGCCCTGCCCGGACGGGGAAGTTGCGGGTCGAGAGCGGCCCTGATCCAACTCCGCCGTCCGTCCCAGCCGGTTTGCGACGGTGGGGTTTCCCGTGGCACGTTCGGGTAGATGGTACGTAAGTGCTTGATTTTGTTGAGCGGCGACTCGAATGAACCGTCGGCGTGGGACTAGGCTTTTGCGGATGCCCCGACTAGAATGCGCCGTTCGCGACCGCATACTGCGCCGCAATAGCTCCGTGTACGCGACCTTCCCAGGCTCCCCATTTCAGCTCTTCAAGCCATTTGAGCCCGCGGGCGACCAGCCCGAGGCGATCGAACGGCTGACAGAGGGACTGCGCGACGGGCTCGCTTTCCAGACGCTGCTGGGTGTAACCGGTTCGGGCAAGACGTTCACGATGGCCAACGTCATCGCGCGACTTGGGGTTCCCACGCTGGTGCTCGCGCCGAACAAGACGCTGGCGGCGCAGCTGTATTCGGAGATGCGCGAGTTCTTTCCGAACAACGCGGTCGAGTACTTTGTTTCGTACTACGACTACTACCAGCCGGAGGCGTACGTTCCTTCGCGCGACCTGTACATCGAGAAGGACAGCAGCATCAACGAGCACATCGAGCAGATGCGGCTGTCGGCGACCAAGTCGCTGCTCGAGCGCCGCGACACCGTGATCGTCGCGACCGTTTCGGCGATCTACGGCATCGGCAATCCGTCCGACTACCACGCGATGGTGTTGACGTTGCGCGTAAAGGACCGGATGAGCCAGCGCGACGTGATCGCGCGGCTGACCTCGATGCAGTACCGCCGCAACGAAACGGAGTTCGCGCGGGGCACGTTCCGCGTGCGGGGCGACACGATCGACATCTTTCCCGCCGAGCACGCTGAGCTCGCGGTTCGTGTCGAGCTCTTCGACGACGAGATCGACAGCCTGCAGCTCTTCGACCCGCTGACCGGCAAGATCCGGCAGAAGATCCCGCGCTTCACCGTCTATCCGTCGTCGCACTACGTGACGCCGAGGCAGACGGTGCTGCGGGCGATCGAGGACATCAAGGTCGAGTTGAAGGAACGCGTCGAATGGTTCGTCGCGCAAGGCAAGCTCGTCGAGGCGCAACGGCTCGAGCAGCGGACGCGTTTTGACCTTGAGATGATGAACGAACTCGGCTTCTGCAAGGGCATCGAGAACTACACGCGCCATCTGTCGGGCGCACTGCCCGGCGAGCCGCCGCCGACGCTGATCGACTACCTTCCGGCCGACGCGCTGATGATCATCGACGAGTCGCACGTCACGATCCCGCAGCTGGGTGGCATGTATCGCGGCGACCGGGCGCGCAAGGAGACCCTGGTCGAGTACGGATTCCGGCTGCCGTCGGCGCTCGACAACCGCCCGCTGCGCTTCGACGAGTTCGAACGCAAGATGCGGCGCTGCATTTTCGTCTCGGCCACACCGGCCGAGTTCGAGACCGGCCGCTCGTCGCAGATCGTCGAACAGGTCGTGCGGCCGACGGGGCTGGTCGATCCGCAGCTGCAGGTCCGCCCCGCGCGGACTCAGGTCGACGATCTGCTCTCGGAGATCGGGTCGCGAGTCGCGCGCGGCGAGCGCGTGCTGATCACGACGCTGACCAAGCGGATGGCCGAGGATTTGACCGCGTACCTGGCCGATCACGCGGTCAAGGTGCGCTACCTGCATTCGGATGTCGATACGGTCGAGCGGGTCGAGATCATCCGCGACCTGCGCGCCGGCGTCTTCGACGTACTGGTCGGCATCAACCTGCTGCGCGAGGGGCTCGATCTGCCCGAGGTGTCGTTGGTCGCGATCCTCGACGCGGACAAAGAAGGCTTTTTGCGTTCGACGCGCTCGCTGATCCAGACGATCGGCCGCGCGGCTCGGCACCTGAACGGGACCGCGATCCTCTACGCGGACCAAGTGACCGACTCGATGCGCGCGGCCATCGACGAGACGAACCGCCGTCGCGCCAAGCAGTTGCGCTTCAACCAGGAGCGCGGGATCGTGCCGCGCGGAGTGCACAAGCAGGTTCGCGAGTTGATCGACGGCGTTTACGAGTCGGGCGCGACGCGTGCCGAGCTGAAGGCGGCGAGCGAGGTCGCCGACTACGAAGTGATGAACGAGAAGCAGATTGCACGCGAGATCAAGCGGCTCGAGAAGCTGATGTTCGAGCACGCGAAGAACCTGGAATTCGAGAAGGCGGCCAGGGTGCGCGACCAGCTCGCTGCCTTGAGGGAACGGGTGTTCGGCGCGGGCGGGTCGGGCAACATGGTGCCCTCCGTCGCGACCGAGAAAGCGGCCTAGGGCGCCGCGAAGCGGGATGGGTGCAGGATCGGTCGGTGTTGCGGGCGCTTGAGATTTGAACTTCCGCCGGCATCTCCGGTCTTCCGAACCGAGTATTGGGACGTTGGAGCTTGTGATTTGCAGAGTGGATGTCGTCGGGCGTGCATCGTCCGTCGACGATGAGCCGGGCAGGCACGACGCGGGCCCGAACAGAAAGGCGCGTTAGAGATGACCAAAGTACTTTTCGTTTGCATGGGCAACATCTGCCGTTCGCCGACGGCGGAAGGCGTGTTCCGGAAAATGGTGCGGGAGGCGGGCCTCGAGGGCAGCGTTCACATCGAGTCCGCAGGCACGCATGCTTACCACGTCGGAGAGCCGCCCGATATCCGGGCCCAGCAGGCAGCACGCAAGCGGGGCTATGAGCTGGGCGACCTTCGCGCGCGTCAGATCACGCAGGACGACTTCCGCGAGTTCGATCTGATTCTGGCGATGGATTGGGAGAACCTCGCGTTGCTGCAGCAGCAGTGCCCGCGTGCGTACAAGCACAAGCTGCATCTGCTGATGCGTTTCGCAGGAGAGCACGACGCGGCGACCGTGCCGGATCCCTACTACGGGGGGCCGGAAGGGTTCAATACGGTGCTCGACTACGTCGAGGACGCGTGCCAGGGTCTGCTCGAGGTCGTACGCAAGCGCGCGACGATGTACGCGGCCGCCTAGACGGCGCGGTCCGCCAGAGATTCGAGCGCTACGCGGCGCCGCGGCTGGTCCGCGGCGCTTCTTTTTCGTACAGCGCGTCCAGCGTGGCGCGTGCCGATCGCCCCGCCCGCGAGGCGCGTTTCTCCTGCGTGCGCGCCCAGAGACGATTCGCTGCGCCAACCCAGGTCGACCCGCTCAGCAGATAGCGGCTGAGCGTACGACGACGGTTCGCCTCCACGACGTCCGCATGCGCGGATGGCTCCGCTTCACCGGCCGTCGCCGCTTCTGCGCGGCGAAACACCGCGGTAAAATTCGCCTTCGACGGTGCCCCGTCGACCAATAACGGCACGAGCCCCGCTGATCGAGCGAGCCGCGTCAGCGGGCCGGGTGCGAAGTAGAAGAGATGGGCGTAGTGGTACAGGTTCGATGGGGAACTCACCTCAGTCAGCGCGTTCGGGACTTCGACGTACAGATGCCCGCCGGGCCGGAGCCAGGTCGCCAGCTTGGCGAGCCCCAACCGCGGGTCGCGAAAGTGTTCCAGCGCGTGGAAGATCGTGATCAGATCGAACTCCGCATCGGCGAATGACGTGTCCTCGAGCGTTCCGGGGCGGAGATCGACACCGTACTCGGCGCGGGCGAACTCGCGGTAGCCGTCGTTCGGCTCGATGCCTGTCAATCGGTAGCCTCGGCTCGCGAGCAGGTAGGCGAATTCGCCTCCGCCCGCGCCGCAATCAAGTACGCGCGCCGGCGGCTGCGCCAGCAAGGCGACCGTACGGAACCGTTCCAGCGCGACCCGGCCGGCGCGGAAGACGTGTCGGATCGACGGGGTCTCGGCCGACTTGTATTCGCGCCGATAGCGCTCGGCATAAAAACGTGCAAGCTCTGCCGCGCTAGGAAGCGGGTCGACGTAGGTCAAGCCGCAATGCCGGCAGCACGTGACATTCAGCGGCGTGCCGCGCCTGTCCTTGGTTTCCACGAGGGTGCCTTCGCGCTTTCCGCACAGATTGCACGGGCTGGCGGGGACGTAGTCGGTGAAGCGATTCGATGTTGGCAATGCGGCCTCCGCAGTGAGCGCGGGAGGATATCCAATCGGCGCTCGCAGACGGGCTGCGGGATTTGTTGACTGAAATACTCGGATTAGCTACGATCCTGACTGCACTGATCGGGAATCGCTGCGCGGATCATCATCCGTAGACCGTTCGCGCCGCCCGGTCGACCAAACAGCAGGGGTGACACCATGCGCCTGACGACCAAAGGACGTTTCGCCGTGACGGCGATGATCGATCTCGGCCTGCGGCAGCACAATGGCCCCGTGACGCTCGCGGGGATCAGCCAGCGGCAGAAAATCTCTCTGTCGTACCTGGAACAGTTGTTTGGCAAACTCCGCAGGCACGCGCTGGTCGAGAGCACGCGGGGCCCCGGCGGCGGCTATACGCTTGGCAGGCCGATGGCTGACATCTCGGTTGCCGACATCATCTTCGCTGTCGACGAGCCGATTGACGCAACACAATGCGGCGGCAAGGAAAATTGCGATAACGACCAGCGCTGCATGACCCACGATCTGTGGGCCAACCTCAACCGTCACATGGTGGACTTTCTCGATTCCGTGTCCTTGCAGGACCTCGTGGACCAGCAGAAGGAGCGGCTCGCGCAGCAGGGCACGCTGGCGAGCGTGCTGCACGACTCGCGTCCGACGCGGCGCACGCCCGCCGCTCCGAAACCGCAAACCGTCACCAGCTAGGGAATACAGCATGAAGCTCCCGATCTACCTCGACAACTCGTCGACGACCCCGGTCGACCCGCGCGTCGTCGACGCGATGATTCCGTGGCTGCGCGAGCACTTCGGCAATCCCGCGTCGCGTAGCCACGCGTTCGGCTGGGTGGCCGAAAAGGCAGTCGAGACCGCGCGAGAGCAGGTCGCGGCGCTCGTCAACGCCGATCCGCGCGAGATTATCTGGACCTCCGGCGCGACCGAGTCCGACAACCTGGCGCTGAAGGGGGCGGCCCACTTCTACAAGGACAAGGGCAAGCATCTCGTCACTGTGAAAACCGAGCACAAGGCGGTGCTCGACACGATGCGTGAGCTGGAGCGCGAAGGCTTCGAGGTGACGTACCTCGACGTCGACAGCAACGGACTGCTCGACCTGAAGAAATTCGAGGCGGCGCTGCGGCCGGATACGACGCTCGCGTCGGTGATGTACGTGAACAACGAGATTGGCGTGATCCAGGACATTCCCGCGATCGGCGAGATCTGTCGCAGCCGCGGTGTCGTGTTCCACGTCGATGCCGCGCAGGCGACCGGCAAGGTCGAGATCGATCTGCAGAAGCTGAAGGTCGACCTGATGTCGTTCTCCGCGCACAAGACCTACGGACCGAAGGGCATCGGCGCCCTGTACGTGCGGCGCAAACCCCGCGTGCGGCTGGAGGCGCAGATGCACGGCGGTGGCCACGAGCGGGGACTTCGCTCCGGCACATTGCCGACGCACCAGATCGTCGGGATGGGCGAGGCCTTCCGCATCGCGAAGGCCGAGATGGCGACCGAGAACGAGCGCATTCGCATGCTGCGGGACCGTCTGTGGAAGGGGCTGTCGGAAATCGAGGAGGTCTTCCTCAACGGCGACATGGAGCGGCGCGTGCCCCACAACCTCAACGTCAGCTTCAACTACGTCGAGGGGGAGTCGCTCATCATGGCGATCAAGGACGTTGCGGTATCGTCGGGTTCGGCGTGCACGTCGGCGAGTCTGGAGCCTTCGTACGTGCTTCGCGCGCTGGGGCGCAGCGACGAACTGGCGCACAGCTCGATCCGCTTCACCGTCGGGCGCTTCACCACCCAGGAGGAGATCGACTACACGGTCGATCTCGTCAAGCGCAAGGTCGCGAAGCTGCGCGACATGTCCCCGCTATGGGAGATGTACAAGGACGGCGTCGATCTGAATGCCGTGCAATGGGCAGCGCACTAGCGCGGCACGTCACAAACGCAATCGAGAGGTAAGTCATGGCGTACAGCGAAAAGGTCATCGACCACTACGAGAACCCGCGCAATGTCGGGTCGTTCGACAAGAGCGACGACAGCGTCGGCACCGGCATGGTCGGCGCGCCGGCGTGCGGCGACGTGATGAAGCTGCAGATCAAGGTCAACGCGCAGGGCGTCATCGAGGACGCGCGCTTCAAGACCTACGGCTGCGGCTCGGCGATCGCCTCGTCTTCGCTGGTGACCGAGTGGGTCAAAGGCAAGACGCTCGACCAGGCGATGCAACTGAAGAACACGCAGATCGCCGAAGAACTGGCATTGCCGCCGGTCAAGATCCACTGTTCGATCCTGGCCGAAGATGCGATCAAGGCCGCGATCAAGGACTATCGGCAGAAGCACGGGCTCGACGAGCCCGCCGAGCAGAAGGCGGCGGCGTAGCTCGCGATGGAGAACACGATGGCAGTGACGATGACGGAACGCGCGGCGCGACACGTCGCCGACTTTATCAAGAAGCGCGGCAAGGGCATCGGCCTGCGCGTCGGCGTGCGGACGACGGGGTGCTCCGGCATGGCGTACAAGCTCGAGTACGCCGATGCCGCGAACCCGGACGACAGGCAGTTCGAAAGCCACGGCGTGCGCATCCTGGTCGACCCCAAGAGCCTCGCTTACATCGACGGCACAGAACTCGACTTCGTGCGCGAAGGTCTGAACGAGGGGTTCCGATTCAACAATCCGAAAGAGAAGAACCGCTGCGGCTGCGGCGAGTCCTTCAACGTCTGAACGTCCCCGGGCCGGTGCGGTCCGGCCCGTTCGCCGCGGCTGCGTTCGCACCGGCCGCCCTGTCTCCCCCGACTCCCGTGACGACACGCGCTCCGGATCACTTCGCCCTGTTCGGCATCGAACCGCGCTTCGCGGTTGACGCCGACGCGCTCGAGCGCGCGTACCGCCGGGTGCAGGAACAGGTGCATCCCGACCGCTTCGCTGCCGGATCGGCGGCGGAGAGACGTGTCGCGATGCAGTGGGCGACCCGCGCGAACGAGGCTTTCCAGACGCTGCGCTCGCCGCTGAAGCGTGCGGCGTACCTGTGCGAGCGGCACGGCGCGCCGATCGCCGCCGAGTCGAATACGGCGATGGCGCCGGAATTCCTCATGCAACAGCTCGAACTGCGCGAAGCGCTCCAGGCGGCGCGCAGCGACCGGGAACCCGCGTCCCTCGCACGCCTGCGCGAAGAAGTCGATCGCTTGCGCGAGGAGACGATCGCCGCGCTGTCCGAGGCGCTCGACGGCCTGCACGACTATCCTCGCGCCGCCGGACTGGTGCGGCAGCTGATGTTCATCGAGAGGTTCGGCGAGGAAGTCGCCGCGGCCGAAGCCGAGGCGGCCTGACCGATGGCGCTGCTGCAGATCGCCGAGCCCGGCATGTCGCCCGCGCCGCACCAGCGGCGCCTCGCGGTGGGCATCGATCTCGGCACGACCAATTCGCTGGTCGCGACCGTGCGCAACAGCATTGCCGTCGTGCTCGAGGACGCGCAGGGGCGGGCGCTGCTGCCTTCCGTCGTTCGCTATCGCGCCGACGGCAATGTCGAGGTCGGCGCCGAGGCGCTCGCGCACCAGGCGGCCGACCCGCGCAACACGATCGTCTCGGTCAAGCGCTTCATGGGCCGAGGCGTCAAGGATGTCGAGCACGTCGAGAACCTGCCGTACGACTTCGTCGACGCGCCGGGGATGCTGCAGATCCGTACGGTCGCGGGCGTCAAGAGCCCGGTCGAAGTGTCGGCCGAGATTCTCAGGGTCTTGCGCGAGCGAGCGGAGGCGGCCCTTGGCGGGGAACTGGTCGGTGCCGTGGTGACGGTGCCGGCCTACTTCGACGACGCGCAGCGGCAGGCCACGCGTGATGCCGCGCGCTTGGCTGGGCTGAACGTACTGCGGCTGTTGAACGAGCCGACCGCCGCAGCGCTCGCGTACGGACTCGACAACGCCGCCGAAGGCGTTTACGCCGTCTATGACCTCGGCGGCGGGACCTTCGACATCTCCGTCCTCAAGCTGACCAAGGGCGTGTTCGAAGTTCTCGCCACCGGCGGCGACACCGCGCTGGGCGGTGACGATTTCGATCACCGCCTGTACTGCTGGGTGCTCGAACAGGCCGATCTGTCGCTGCTACCTGCCGAGGATGCGAGCCTGTTGACCGTCAAGGCGCGTGCCGCCAAGGAAGCGCTGTCGAGCAAGGACAGCGCGACTATCCAGGCGCGTCTGAGCACTGGCCGCTGGGTCAACCTCACGATCAAGCGCGACACGTTTGCCGGGATGACGCAGCATCTCGTGCAGAAGACGCTCGACGCCGCGCGACGCGCGCTGCGCGACGCGGGACTGAAGCCCGCCGACATCAAGGGCGTCGTGATGGTCGGCGGGGCCACGCGCATGCCGCACGTGCGCAAGGCGGTCGCCGATCTGTTCGGCCAGGAGCCGCTGATCGACATCGATCCGGACAAAGTCGTCGCGCTCGGTGCGGCGATGCAGGCCAATCTGCTCGCCGGTAATCACGCGCCGGGCGACGACTGGCTGCTGCTCGACGTGATCCCCTTGTCGCTCGGCCTGGAGACGATGGGCGGGCTGGTCGAGAAGATCATTCCGCGCAATTCGACGATCCCGATCGCGCGCGCGCAGGAGTTCACGACCTTCCGCGACGGCCAGACCGCGATGGCCATTCACGTCGTGCAGGGCGAGCGCGAGCTGGTCTCCGACTGCCGTTCGCTCGCGCGCTTCGAGCTGCGCGGTATTCCGCCGATGGCCGCAGGTGCCGCGCGTATCCGCGTGACGTTCCAGGTCGACGCCGACGGTCTGCTGTCGGTTTCGGCGCGCGAGACGACGAGCGGCGTCGAATCGTCGATCGTGGTCAAGCCCTCGTACGGTCTGACCGACGAAGAGATCGCCCGCATGCTTCAGGACTCGATCGGATCGGCCGAGGTCGACGTGGCCGCGCGCGCGTTGCGCGAGCAGCAGGTCGAGGCGCAGCGTCTGGCCGAGGCGACGATCAGCGCGCTCGCCGCCGACGGCGACCTGCTCGACGATGCCGAACGCGAGCAAGTCGAGCGCCTGCTGCGCGAGCTGATCGACATCGCGCGCGGCGACGATCATCTCGCGATCAAGGCGGCCATCGACCGGCTCGCGCACGGCACCGAGGAATTCGCCGCGCGCCGGATGGACCGCACGATCCGGGCCGCGCTCGCGGGGCGACGCGTCGACGAAGTCCTGCCCGATTGAACATGCCGAAAATCAAGGTTCTCCCCCATGACGAGCTCTGTCCGGCCGGCGCGACGATCGAAGCGGTGCCGGGCAAGAGCATCTGCGAAAACCTGCTCGACAACGACATCGAGATCGAACACGCGTGCGAGATGTCGTGCGCGTGTACGACCTGTCACGTGATCGTGCGCGAGGGTTTCGACACGCTCGATCCGAGCGACGAGGACGAAGACGACCTGCTCGACAAGGCGTGGGGACTGACGCCGACCTCGCGCCTGTCGTGCCAGGCGACCGTCAAGGACGCCGACCTCGTGATCGAGATTCCCAAGTACACGATCAACCAGGCGAAGGAGGGCGGTCGATGAAGTGGACCGATTCGCTCGATATCGCCATCGCTTTGGCCGAGAAGCACCCGGACGTCGATCCACGCAAGGTCAACTTCGTCGACCTGTACCGCTGGGTCCTCGAGCTGCCGGGTTTCGCCGACGACCCGAAGCGCTCCGGCGAGAAGATCCTCGAAGCGATTCAGATGGCGTGGATCGACGAGGTGACGTGAGCGCCGCGCGCGCCCGCTTGCTTGCCGCGATTCCGCTGCTGGCGGTGGCCAGCATCGAACGAGGCGTCGCGTTCTACGGCAGGATCGGCTTCCGTCCGCTGTTCGTGTCGGATGAGTATGCCGCGTTGATGCGCGACGACGTGCACCTTCACCTGTGGCGCTGCGGCGACCGCGTCGTCGCGGACAACACGGCGTGCCGGATCCGTGTCGAAGGAATCGACGCCTTGTACGAGGAGTGTCGCGCTGCCGGCGTCGTCCATCCGAACGGTCCGCTGCACGCAACGGACAGAAACACGCGCGAGTTCACCGCACTCGACCCGCAAGGCGGCGCGATCACGTTCGTCGAGCCGGGCGCCGGCTAGAACTTCTGCGGCCTGAACACGCCGACCTCCGCGGTGAACAGTGTCACTGCGTAGTGCGGCGCATAGTTCGCCAGCACGTGCGACGCCAGCCGGTCTGCGACCGCCTCGTCGCAGATCACCTTCATCTCGATCGAGCGATCGGCCTCCCAGGCCGCCTCGCGGTCGCCGCGTTCGCCGCCGCCGCGCACCTCCGCGATCGTGTAGCCGTGCGCACCGAACGCGCGCGCGTCGCGGATCAGCGCCTTTTCGAGCGCCGCTTCGGCGATGATCACCAGCAGCTTCTTCGGGTGCGACTGCATGTTCAGCCCCCCAGCCAGCGCGCGTACTGAAGATAGACCGGAATGCCAACCGTGATGTTGAACGGGAACGTGACGCCCAGCGCCACCCCGATCGAAAGGGCGGGATTGGCCTCCGGCACGGCCACGCGCATCGCCGTCGGCGCTGCAATGTAAGAGGCGCTCGCGGCCAGCGCGGCGAGCAGCGCGGTACCGCCGACGCTCAGTCCGATCGCACGCCCGACGAGGGCACCGAGCGCACCGAGCGCGAGCGGCGCGACGATGCCGAACGCGACCAGAAAGGGCCCGGCACGCCTCAGATCCCCCAGACGCCCGCCGGCGACGAGCCCCATTTCCAGCAGAAAGAGTGCGAGCACGCCCTTGAACAGATCGATGAACAGCGGCTCGATCGGCTTCAGTCCACCCGGGCCCGCGAGCGCGCCGATCGCCAGTCCCCCGAGCAGCAGCAGCACGCTCTTGCCGAAGAGGACTTCGTGCGCCAGCGTGCCCCAGGCGATGCGCTGTGCGCCGCCGAGCCGCGCGAGCACGATGCCGGTGACGATGCCGGGCGCCTCCATCAACGCGACCAGCAGCGGCATGTGCGGCTCGGCGGAGAGTTTCCGCTGCGCGAGCACGCTCAGCCCGACCGCGAACGTGACGACGGACACCGACCCGTAGTGCGCGGCGATCGACGCGCTGTCGGCGCGCGGCAACTTGCCGAAGCGCATGAGCACCGGGAACAGCAGCAGCGGGATCGTCGCGCCGAGCGCGATCGCGGCAAGCGCCTGCGGCAGCACGCCCGCTAGCGGCTGCTGCGCGAGCTGCGTGCCGCCCTTCAGGCCGATCGCCAACAGCAGATAGATCGAAAGCGCTTCGTACAGTGCCTCGGGCAGGCGCAGGTCGCTCTTGGCAAGCCGCGCCAGTACGCCGAGCAGGAAGAAGAAGACGACCGGATCGATCATGCGCGGCGTAGCAGGGCGTCGAGCGTGACCAGCGCCGCTTCGAGCGTGAATTCGTCGCGTTCGATCGCGGCGATCACGTCGGCGACGTCGCGCAGCTCGATCGCCGCCACTTCGCCGTCTTCGTTGCGCGGCTCGCACCCCGCGGGCAGCACGGCGTCGAACACCTGCACCGACTCGACCAGGTAACCCTCGCGCACCGGACGCCGTTCGCGCACGAAACCACCGCGCGTCGGCGCGAGCGTCGCCAGGTCGAGGCCCGCTTCTTCCTTCGCTTCGCGCGCCAGCGCGTCGAGCTCGGTTTCGCCCGCCGCCACCATGCCGCCGACCAGGTTGTCCCACAGGCCGGGATCGATCGGCTTGTCGTCCGCCCGGCGCGCAACGAAGAGCGCGCCGTCCGGAGCGAACGCGTTCATATGCACGGCGTGGGTGGCGATGCCGAGCGGCCGGCACGCCGCGCGCTCGATCGTCGCCAGCGGCGCGCCGCCGGAAAGCGGCCGCACGTCGAGCTGTTCGTCGCGCCAGCCGGCGAGCAGACCTTCGTCGCGGAGCCGGAACGCGGCGTCGGCCAGCAGCGCGCAGCGATCGCGGAAGGACAACCCTTCGGCGACGAACTCCAAGCCGTGCTCGGTCAACGTGCAACGCGGCTCGCGCGCAGCGAGAAAGCGCGCGATTTCGGGGCGCGTGACGCCGATCGCGTGAGCGGAGAGCCGAACGGGCACCCAAGTTTGCGGCGGCGGGACATCCGCGCGGGCGAGCAGGCGCTGCTGCAACGCCTGCAGGCGCGCGCGGTCGAGCCTCATCCGCGCTCCTCCGGCCGCATGTGCGGAAACAGCAGCACGTCGCGAATGCTCGGCGCGTCGGTCAGCAGCATCACGAAGCGATCCACACCGACGCCGCAACCGGCCGCCGGCGGCATGCCGTACTCGAGCGCGCGGATGTAATCGGCGTCGTAGTACATCGCCTCTTCGTCGCCGGCCTGCCGCGCCTTGACCTGCTCGAGGAACCGCGCCGCCTGATCCTCGGGATCGTTCAACTCCGAGAATCCGTTCGCGGTCTCGCGCCCGGCGATGTACAGCTCGAAGCGTTCGGTGATGCCGGGTCGCGTATCGGAAGCGCGCGCCAGCGGCGACACTTCGACCGGATAGTCGACGATGTACGTCGGCTGCACGAGCTTCGATTCGACCGTTTCCTCGAACAACGCCAGTTGCAGCGCGCCCAGGCCCGTTTCCTGCGCGTGCGTGCTGCCGAGCCGCGCCAGCTCGGCGTGCAGGTATTCCCGGTCGGCGAGCTGGGCCTCCGAGTACTGCGGCGCGTAGCGCTTGATCGCTTCGACGATCGTCAGCCGCGCGAACGGCTTGGCGAGATCGATCGTTTCGCCCTGGTAGTTCAGCACCGCGGTTCCGGTGGCGGCGAGCGCGACTTCGCGCAGCAACTCCTCGGTGAAGTCCATCAGCCAGCGATAGTCGTGGTACGCGGCGTAGAACTCCATCATCGTGAATTCGGGGTTGTGGCGCGGGCTCAGGCCTTCGTTGCGGAAGTTGCGGTTGATCTCGAACACGCGCTCGAAGCCGCCGACCAGCAGCCGCTTCAGAAACAGCTCCGGCGCGATGCGCAGGAACATGTCGATGTCGAGCGCGTTGTGGTGCGTGACGAACGGCTTGGCCGCCGCGCCGCCGGGAATGACCTGCAGCATCGGCGTTTCGACCTCGAGGAAGCCGTGCTCGGTCATGAAACGGCGCATCGCGTCGATCGCTCGGCTGCGGGTGACGAACGTCGCGCGCGTCGCCTCGTTCATCATCAGGTCGACGTAGCGCTGGCGGTAGCGCGCTTCCTTGTCCTCCAAGCCGTGGAACTTGTCGGGCAGCGGGCGCAGCGACTTGACCAGCAGCCGCAGCTCGCGGCAGCGCACCGACAACTCGCCCTTCTGCGTCTTGAACAGCACGCCGCGCGCGCCGACGATGTCGCCCAGATCCCAGTGCTTGAACTCCTCGTACGCCTCGGCGCCGATGTCCTCGGGCGTGACGTAGAACTGGATGCGGCCGCTGCCGTCCTGCACGGTGGCGAAGCTCGCCTTGCCCATCACGCGCTTGAGCATCATGCGGCCGGCGAGCGTAACTTCGACGTTCTCCTTGGCGAGCGCGTCGCGATCGAGGGCACCGTACTTCGCCTGCAGCGCGCCTGCATGCTGGGTGCGGACGAAGTCGTTCGGGAACGCCGCTCCGCGCTCGCGCAACTTTGCGAGTTTCGCGCGACGCTCGGCGATGATCTGGTTCTCGTCCTGCGGCTGGGCCGGTTGCTGCGGGGCGGTCATGGGCGTTCTTCTTCAGGCGTCGCGCACGTCGGCGACCGGATTGGCGCCGAAGTCGGCGCGGGCGAGATAGGCGAGCACGCGAGCGGCCGCCGCGTCGGGCGTGGCCAATTGCCCGCTCGCTTTCAGTTGCTTGAACTGTTCGATGTCGGGAAAGCCCGCGGGATCGGAGGCGCGCAGTTCGCCCTGCATGTCGGTGTCGACGACCCCCGGCGCGAGCGAAACGATCTTCGCTGGATTCTGTAGGCGCTGTTCGTCGAGCGCGGTGACCCGCGAAAAGTGGTCGAGACCGGCCTTCGCCGCGCAGTACGCAGCCCAGCCGGCGATCGGCCGGCGCCCCGCTCCGGACGAGACGTTCAGCACGCGGCGCTGTGCGGTCCATGCGCGGGTCGCGCGCAGGAACGCGCTCGTCAGCACCATCGGCGCCTCGAGCCCCACGCGCAGCACCGCCGCCAGCGTCTCGGCGTCGCTCGCGTCGATCGGGCCGACCTTGCCCAGCAGGCCCGCGTTGTTGATCAGCGTGGCCGTCGAAAACCGGTCGCGCGGCTGGCCGTGCAGCCAGGTTTCGAGGCGCGCGGCGGCACCGATGCCGTGCGCCAGGTCGAGCGCCCATTGCTCGAGCTTCGCTCCCGCAGCGGCGGCGCGCTCTTCGAGCGTCGGATCGGGCTTGCGCGAGATCGTCAGCAGTGTGCGCGCGCGCGAGAAGAGCTGTTCGACGATCGCGCGTCCCAGACCGCGCGACGCCCCGGTGACGATAACGAGTTCCATAGCCTATACGCCCTGTTTGAGGCTCGCTTCGATGAACGGATCGAGATCGCCGTCGAGCACGGCCTGCGTGTTGCCGATCTCGACGTTGGTCCGCAGGTCCTTGATGCGCGACTGGTCGAGCACGTACGAGCGGATCTGGTGGCCCCAGCCGATGTCGGTCTTCGCGTCCTCGAGCTTCGCCTGCTCGGCCTGCCGCTTGCGCAGCTCCAGTTCGTAGAGCTTGGACTTCAGCATCGCCATCGCTTCGGCGCGGTTGCGGTGCTGGCTGCGGTCGTTCTGGCTCGAAACGACGATCCCGGTCGGGATGTGCGTGATGCGCACCGCCGACTCGGTCTTGTTGACGTGCTGGCCGCCGGCGCCGGAGGCGCGGTAGACATCGATGCGCAGGTCGGCCGGATTGATCTCGACCTCGATCGACTCGTCGACCTCGGGGTACACGAACACGCTCGCGAACGACGTGTGCCGGCGCGCGTTCGAATCGAATGGCGATTTGCGCACCAGGCGGTGGATGCCGGTTTCGGTGCGCAGCATGCCGTACGCGTAGGGCCCGGTGACCTTGATCGTCGCGCCCTTGATGCCGGCGACCTCGCCCTCGGTTTCCTCCAGCAGCTCGGTCTTGAAGCCGCGCCGCTCGCAGTAGCGCAGATACATGCGCTCGAGCATCGCCGCCCAATCCTGCGCTTCGGTGCCGCCGGCGCCGGCCTGGATCTCGATGAAGCAGTTGTTCGGGTCGAGCGGATTGTTGAACATCCGCTGGAACTCGAGGTCGGCGACTTCCTTGGCGAGCGCCCGCACGTCGGCTTCGACCGAAACGAGCGTCGCATCGTCGCCGTCGGCCTTGCCCATCTCGAACAGCTCGGCCGAATCGCGCAGGCTATTGCCGAGCCGCTGCATGCGGCCGACGACGTCCTCGAGCAGTTTCTTCTCGCGGCCCAGTTCCTGTGCGCGCTTCGGATCGCTCCAGACGTTCGGGTTCTCGAGCTCGCGGCTTACTTCGGCGAGACGACGTTCCTTGGCGTCGACGTCAAAGATACCTCCGCAGATCCGCGAGTCTCGCCTCGAGGTCGGCGAGGGTGGCGGCGATCTGATTCAGTCGTTCGGCTTCCATCGGGTCTGCTCTCTTCGAGTGAGCGGCGCATTATAGGTAGCCGGACAGCGCGCCGCCGCAGTCAGCCCATCTGTTCGATCACGAGTTGAACGCGGCGCTCGCCCTGGTACTCGTCGACGGCGGGACGATAGGCGAGCAAGGCGCGCGAGGGCAGCGACTCGGTCCGGCGGAACCAGATCGCCGCGTAGCGCTTGCCTGCCAGCTCCAGCGTGAGCCGCAGGTGCTGGTCCTTGACGAGCCGCTGCTCGACGACGATGAACTCGTTCGCGTACAGCGGCGCGGGGAAGCCCTGACCCCAGATCTGCCGCTCGGTCGCCTCGACCAGCGCGAGCCCGATCTCGGCCGGGGCGAGCGGCCCGTCGGTCGCGACCGTCCGCGCGAAGTGCGCGGCATCCGCGCTCGCGCGCGTAGCCGCCTCGAACGCCTGCGCGAAGCCTTCGTAGTGCTCGGCGCGGACCGTCAGGCCCGCGGCCATCGCGTGCCCCCCGAAACGCTCGATGAGCTGCGGTGCCGCCTTCGTGACGAGATCGAGCGTGTCGCGCAGGTGCACGCCTTCGATCGAACGGCCCGATCCGCGCAGCGTCGCTTCGTCGGCGCGCGCGAACGCGATCGTGGGACGGTGGTAGCGCTCCTTGATGCGCGACGCGACCAGTCCGACCACGCCCTGGTGCCAGCCCTCGTTGAACAGCGTGATCGTGCGTTGCGCGTCGAGCGCCGTGTCCGCGAGCTCGGCCACCGCGTCGAACTGCATGTCGGCTTCGATGGCGCGCCGTTCGCGGTTCAATTCGTCGAGCTGGCGCGCGAGCTCGAGCGCGCGCTCCGGGTCGTCGGTCGTCAGGCACTCGATTCCGACCGTCATGTCCGTGAGCCGGCCCGCGGCATTGACACGCGGGCCGATCGCGAAACCGAGGTCGGCGGCCTGGGCGAGCCGCGCGCTGCGGCCCGCGACCTGGAACAGCGCCGCAATCCCCGGCTGCATCCGGCCGGCGCGGATACGCTCAAGCCCCGCTGCGACCAGGATGCGGTTGTTGCGGTCGAGCCGCACCACGTCGGCCACCGTGCCGAGCGCGACCAGGTCGAGCAGCGCGTCGAGCCGGGGCTGGTTGGCTTCCGTGAACGTTCCGCGCGCGCGCAGCTCGGCGCGCAGCGCGGCGAGCACGTAGAACATCACGCCGACGCCGGCGAGGTGTTTGCTCGGAAAGCCGCAGCCGGGCTGGTTCGGATTGACGATCGCGCGCGCCGCAGGCAGCCGTTCGCCGGGCAGATGATGGTCGGTGATCAGCACGTCGATGCCGAGCGCGTTCGCACGATCGACGCCTTCGACGCTCGCGATGCCGTTGTCGACGGTGATCAGCAGATCGGGCCGCGGCGTGCGCGCGGCGGCCAGCTCGACGATCTCCGGCGTCAGCCCGTAGCCGTACTCGAAGCGGTTCGGCACGAGATAGTCGACGCGCGCGCCCATCGCCCGCAGCCCGCGCAGCCCGACCGCGCAGGCGGTCGCGCCGTCGCAGTCGTAGTCGGCGACGATCAGCAGCCGCGCGCGATGTTCGATGGCATCCGCGAGCAGGCGCGCCGCATCGTCGACGTGCGACAGCGCCCCCGGCGCGATCAGCTCGCGCGTGGCGAGTTCCAGCTCACGTACCGATGCGATTCCACGCGCCGCCAGCGCGCGGGCGAGCGGCGCGGGCAGGCCCGCGGCCGCGAGCCGGCGTGCGGCAGCAGGGTCGAAGTCGCGCTGGACGAACCTTGCCGTCATTCGGTCACGCCCTCGCGAAACACGTCCGCGAGCGCCGCGCGCCGCCAGAAGCGCCAACCGTCGTGCGCGCCGAGGCTGAGCCGCCGCGCGCTTCGGCTTCCCGCGAGCACGAGTTCGACCGACGCGAAGCCCGCCGCGAACGCGCGGTCGCAGACCGATTCGATCACCGCTTCGAGCGTCGGCACGCGGTCGAGCCAGGCGTCCCAGCCGCCGGCGGCTGCGCTTGCCTGCAGCCCGTCCCAGAGCGAAAGCGCATCGCCGTTCGCTGGCGGGGTCGCGTCGACGGCCAGCAGCGCCGAGGGTGCGAGCCCTGCAGCGAGCGTCCAGCCGCGCAGCACGGGGTCGTCGGACAACAGTGTCGCGAACGGCGCGCGGGGCAGCGGATGCCATATCCCGCCGCCGTGCAGCCACAGCGCGTTGACCGTCGGCGCGCCGCGCGCTTCGCGCGCATCGTTGACCGGATGGGCGTGCCAGCACATCTGGATTTCGTTCAACAGCTTGCGCCAGCGCGGGGCGTCCGGGCCGGTCGGCAGCACCTCGTACGCCGAACGGCCCAGCGCCGCCGACAGCGGCACCGTCTCGATCTGCCACGGCGTCTCGACCTGCAGGAACCAGTGCGCATGATCGAGCAGCCGCAGCGATGCGCCCGACCCTTGCATCAGTTCATCGGCGGCGGCGGCGAGCGCCTGCGATTCACCCGGGTCGAGCGGCGCGTCGGCGAGCGAAGCGACCAGCAGATGATCGCGCGCGAACGCGAGGTGCGCAGGCTCGCAGAACCAGAGCTGAGACTCGGTGGCCGCATTCGTCGCGCTGTCGCCGTTCAGCGCGCGCCACGCGTACGGGGCGGTCACCGGCGTGCGCCCCGGTCCGCCGAAGGCGCGCCACAGCCAGTCGAGGTGGGGCAGGTGCGTATTTTCGTCGCCTGCCGTCTCCTCGCCGCGCGCGGCGCGCGCCAGCCGGCGAGCCAGGCGCGGCGCGGTCGCGGCAGCGAGCACGTCGGGAGCCAGCGATGCGGGAACCAAGGCACCCGGGACGATGACGAACCAGCGCATGCGGCCGATTCTACGGACCGGTCCGCGCATGGCGCGCGGAACCGCTTCGATAGAATGCGCGCGCCTTCCGGAATCCCCCTTGAATCTCCCGTACGAAGTACGCATCGGCCTGCGCTACACGCGCGCCGGGCGCCGCGCCCGGCGGCGCAACGCGTTCATTTCGTTCATCTCAGCGATCTCGATGGCGGGCATCGCGCTCGGCGTGATGGCGCTGATCGTCGTGCTCAGCGTGATGAACGGATTCACGAAGGAAGTGCGCGCGCGGATGATGGCGGCGCTGTCGCACGTCGAGATCACGGCCTACAACGGCCCGATCGACGACTGGCGCCGGATCGCCGCGCAGGCGGAGAAGAACCCCGAGGTGGCGGCGGCGGCGCCGTACATCAACGCGCAGGCGATGATCGCGCGCGGCGATTCGGTGCGCGGCGCGCTGATCCGCGGCGTCGATCCGGACGCGGAACCGCAGGTCACCGAGATCGCGCAGCACCTGAGCGGCGGCCGGATCACCGATCTGGCCGACGGCGAGTTCGGCATCGTGCTTGGAGTCGAGCTGGCGCGCGCGCTGTCGGCGATGCCGGGCGACAAGGTGACGCTGATCGCGCCGCAGGGCAACGTCACGCCGGCGGGGATCGTGCCGCGGCTGAAGCAGTTTCGCGTCGTCGCGACCTTCGAGTCGGGCCACTTCGAGTTCGACAGCGCGCTCGCGCTGATCCACATCGGCGACGCGCAGCGGCTGTTCCGCGTCGACGGGCCGACGGGGGTGCGGCTGCGGTTGCACGACATGGACCGTGCGCCGCAGGTGGCGGCGCAGCTCGCTGCAACGCTCGAGCCGGGGCTGCGCGTCGCGGATTGGTCGCGCCAGAACCGCGTCTACTTCGCGGCGGTGCAGGCGGAGAAGCGGATGATGTTCATCATCCTGACGCTGATCGTCGCGGTCGCCGCGTTCAATCTCGTGTCGACGCTGGTGATGACGGTCACCGAGAAGCAGTCCGACATCGCGATCCTGCGCACGCTCGGCGCCAGCCCGCGCAGCGTGATGGCGGTGTTCATCGTGCAGGGGGCGCTGATCGGCGTGATCGGCACCGCGCTCGGTGTCGCGGGAGGGCTCGCGCTCGCGAACAATCTCGACGTGATCGTTCCGGCGATCGAGCGGCTGTTCGGCGTGCAGTTCTTGCCGCGCGAGATCTATTTCATCAGCGCGCTGCCGTCCGATCCGCGCGCGGGCGACATCGTGCCGATCACGCTGATCTCGCTCGCGCTGGCGCTGGCGGCCACGCTGTATCCGAGCTGGCGCGCGTCGCGGACGCGGCCAGCCGAGGCGCTGCGGTATGAGTGAAGTCATCGCCGCCCGCGGCATTTACAAGGCCTACCGCGAGGGCCCGCTCGCGGTCGAGGTGCTCAAGGGCGCGGACCTGGACGTCGGCGCGAGCGAGATCATCGCGATCGTCGGCGCGTCCGGATCGGGCAAGAGCACGCTGTTGCATTGCCTCGGCGGACTCGATTCGGTCGACGCCGGGACGGTGGCGATCGACGGGCGCGACATCGCATCGCTGAGCGAAGAAGAACGCGGCCGGGTGCGCAACGAGCGGCTCGGTTTCGTCTACCAGTTCCACCATCTGCTGCCCGAGTTCAGCGCGCTCGACAACGTCGCGATGCCCTTGGCGATCCGCCGCTTGCCGCTGGCGCAGGCGCGCGACCGCGCCAAGGAAGCGCTGTCCGCGGTCGGACTTGGCGAGCGCCTGCTGCACCATCCCGCCGAGCTGTCCGGCGGCGAACGCCAGCGAACCGCAATCGCCCGTGCGATCGTCACGCGGCCCGCGTGCGTGCTGGCCGACGAGCCGACCGGCAACCTCGATCGCGAGACCGCGCGCGCGGTCTTCGGGGTCTTTCTCGGGCTGGCGCGCGAGCGGCGCGCAGCGATCGTGATCGTCACACACGATCCCGAATTAGCGGCCCGCTGCGACCGTGTGCTGCGACTACGCAACGGCCGGCTCGCACCGGCCTGAAGCTCAACCGTCGCCGCCTGCGCGGCGTCCCAGCATCGCGACGATCGCGACGAGGACACCCAGCGTGGCGAACGCGACGGCGACCACCACGAGCGTATTGCCCACCCAGTGCTGCGCGCCTGCGGCCATCATCGCGCGCACCGAAAGGCCGACCAGCCCGGCGAAGACGCCGGCGGTAAAACCCAGCGCCACCGCTGCCGCGAGCGTCCATGCGGCGAAGGGCAGCGGCATCGGCCTTCGCGCGACCGCCAAGCCCGCGAAGGCCGCCGCGCCGAGCAGCAAGCCGGTCTCCATAGCCCCGAAGTGAAGCGCGTACGCCAGCGTGCCGGCGGCGGCAAGCGGCGACCAGGCAAGCAGCGCGGAACGTCCCATCGGTCACTGCGCGTGTCTGCGCTTGCAGCGCGCGGCCCACGCCAGCCGCAGATAAACGCTCCAGAGCACGCGCACGGCAACATAGCCGCTCGCCGCGAGCAAGGTGGCGAGCAGGAACACGCCGAGCGCCAGCGGCGCGCCAAGGCCCAGCACCCATTCGCCGTACGCTTCCATCGAAGCGCCGATCTGCGACCAGACCCAATCGGGTGGCGGCTCGGGCGAGTTGCCGCCGGCGGCGCCGAGTACCATCGTGCCCAGTTTGTACGCTATCAGGTACAGCGGAACGATCGTGATCGGGTTCGTGTACAGCGTTGTCAGCAGCGCCACCGGCAGATTCACGCGGAACAGCAGCGCTGCGATGCCGGCGCCGAGCATCTGGAACGGCCCCGGGATCAATCCGCAGAACAGCCCGGCCGCCACGCCACCCGCCGCCGAGCGCCGGTTCAGGTGCCACAAAGCCGGGTGGAAGACCGCTTCGCCGAACACCCCGAGCGCCTTGACCTCGCGGACCTTGTCCACGCTGGGCATCAGGCGCTTGAAGAACTTTCGAGGCATGCGCCGATGTTATCGGATCGCCGATCGTGCTTCGATTTCGGGCCGATGGCGCGCGAGCGGCAGCCCCTTGGCCGACGCCGTCCGCGGCGGGTGATCCGACCATGCTGATCGACACCCACTGCCATCTGGACGCGGACGAGTTCGATGCCGACCGCGACGAGGTCGTCGCGCGGGCGCGCGCGGCTGGGGTGACGATGATGGTGCTGCCGGCCGCCCACGTGGACCACTTCGCGAAGATCGCCGATGTCGCGCGGCGGTACGACTGCGCGTACGCGCTCGGCATCCATCCGCTGTGGATCGACAGCGCCCGCGAAGACGACATCGGCGCGCTGCGCGCCGCCGTCGCCGCGGCGATCGACGATCCGCGCTTCGTCGCGATCGGCGAGATCGGGCTCGACTTCTACGTGCCCGGGCTCGACGTAGCCCGCCAGCAGTGGTTCTACCGGGAGCAGTTGAAGGTCGCGCGCGACTTCGGCGTGCCGGTGATCCTCCATGTGCGCCGCTCGCAGGACGCGCTGCTGAAGTATCTGCGGCTGCATCCGGTCATGGGCGGCATCGCCCATGCGTTCAACGGTTCGGACGATCAGGCGCAACGCTTCTTGAAGGCGGGGTTCCGGCTCGGCTTCGGCGGTGCGATGACCTACGACGGTTCATTGCGGATCCGCCGCCTTGCAGCCACGCTTCCCGACGATGCGTGGGTGATCGAAACCGACGCCCCGGACATTCCGCCGCAGTGGTTGCGTCGGGCGGGCGGGACGCTGCGCAACGAGCCTGCCGAACTCGCGCGCATCGCGGAAACGATGGGACAGTTGCGCGGCTTGGCGCTCGATGAGGTGGCCTTGCGCAACCGCAGCAACGCGTGCGCGGCGTTACCGCGCCTGGCGCGCTGGCTTTCCGCGTCGTCGGCCGCCACACAAGGCGCGGAAGCCCGCTGACGGTGCGCGCCGCCGCGCTCACCGCATTCGTCGCGGGCGTGTTCCTGCTGCAACAGCGGGCCGAGCTGCCGATGGCGCTTGCGGTTTCGATCGCTGCCGCCGCGGCAGCGGGCGTGTGGTCGGGCGCGCTCGTGCTGGCGTCGCGCGCTCCGATTGCCCCTCGGGGCCGAATCGTCGCGATCCTCGTCGCCGCCGGTGCGGCGTTCGCGGGCTTCGCGTATGCCGCCGCGATGGCACACCTGCGAACGGCGGACGAACTCGCCTTCGCCGACGAAGGCCGCGACATCCGCGTGACCGGCGTGATCGCGAGCCTGCCCGCTCAGCTCGAGCGCGGCACGCGCTTCGAGTTCCACGTCGAGCGCGTGGAGACGCCGGATGTTCGCGTGCCGCCGCGCATCGCGCTGGCGTGGTACGGCGCGGACGCGCAGGTCCGCGCGGCGCAACGCTGGTCGCTGACCGTGAGATTGCGACGGCCGCACGGCGCGATGAATCCCGGCGGGTTCGACCTGGAAGCGTGGATGATCGAGCGCAGATTGCGGGCGACCGGCTACGTGCGCGACGGACGCGCCGACGATGCGCCGCGGCGGATCGATGCGATGGTCTGGCAGCCGGGCCCGGCGATCGATCGCGCGCGGCAGCACCTGCGCGGAGCGATGCAACGCCGGCTCGCGAACGAGCGCTACGGCGGCGTGCTCATCGCGCTCGTGCTCGGCGATCAACGCGCGATCGCCGAGTCGGACTGGTCGCTGTTCAACCGCACCGGCATCTCGCATCTCGTCAGCATCTCCGGCCTGCACATCACGATGATCGCTGGACTGGCGGCACTCGGCGTCGGCGCGCTGTGGCGACGCTCGCGACGGCTGCTGGCTCGCGGATCGGCGCAGGCGGCCGCGGCCGTCGCGGCGGTGGCCGCGGCGCTCGCATACTGTCTGCTCGCGGGCTGGGGCGTTCCGGCGCAGCGCACCTTTTTCATGCTGAGCACGGTCGCCGCGGCGCTCGTCCTGCGGCGCGGACTCGGACCGGCGACAACGCTCGCGCTCGCTGCGGCGGTCGTCTGCGCGCTCGATCCGTGGGCCGTGATCGCGCCGGGCTTCTGGTTGTCGTTCGGCGCAGTGGCTGCGATCTTCCTCGTGATGCACGGCCGCGCCGCGTTGCGCGCCGAGTCGAGCTGGCGTACGCGGGTCGCGGATGCGGCGCGAATACAGTTGGCGGTCACGCTCGCGCTGGTACCGCTGACGATCGTGCTGTTCCGGCAGGTATCGGTCGTGTCGCCACTGGCGAACGCCATTGCGATCCCGGTCGTGAGCCTCGCGGTCACGCCGCTCGCCTTGATCGGTGCGGCGTTCGCGTTGCTGCCCGAGCCGCTCGCATCGTTCGCGGCGCCGTCATTCGCGCTCGCGCATTGGCTGTTCGACACGCTCGCCGTTGCGCTGCAAACGCTGGTCGCGCTCCCATGGGCAAGCGTTGCGATCGCCGCGCCTCCGTCGTGGGCGCTGGCGCTCGCGGTCGGCGGCGTATTGTGGCTGCTCGCGCCGCCGGGCTGGCCCCTGCGTTGGGCCGGCGCGACCTGGTTGCTTCCGCTGTTCGTGTGGCCCGCACCGCGTCCCGCCGAAGGCGAGCTGTGGGTGACCGCGCTCGATGTGGGCCAGGGCATGGCCGTGCTCGTGGAGACGCGCGATGCGGCGCTGCTGTACGACGCGGGTCCGCGCTACACCGCGGCGGCCGATGCCGGCGAGCGCGTGATCCTGCCGTACTTGCGCTGGCGCGGGATCGGGCACCTCGATGCGCTGGTGGTGTCGCACCTCGACAGCGATCACTCTGGCGGCGCGGCATCGATCCTGCGGGCGCTGCCGGTCGCGCGCGTGCTGACCTCGATCGATCCGGCGCATCCGGTGCTGGCCGACGCGCGGCGCGTCGAGCGCTGCGAGGCAGGGCAGCGCATCGCGCTCGGCGAACTCGATGCGCGCGTGCTGCATCCGCTCGCGGCCGATTACGAACGGACCGGCGTGACGACGAACGCGTTGAGTTGCGTGGTCTCCGTCGGCACGGGCGACGCTCGCGTTCTGCTGACCGGCGACCTTCCTGCGCGCGAGGAAGCGCAGCTCGTCGCACGCGCTGACGCGCTCGCCGCGCCGCTGACGAGCGCGCCGCATCACGGCAGCCGACACTCGTCGAGCGCTGCCTTCGTGGGAGCCGCAAGGCCGCGCTGGGTGATCGTGCAGGCGGGTTACCGGAATCGCTTCGGCCATCCGGATGCGGGCGTCGTCGAGCGGTATCGACAAGCCGGTGCGCAAGTCGCGCGCACGGATCATTCCGGCGCGATCCAGTGGCGCTGGCGCCGCGACGGCACGATCGAAGTCGAAGCGTGGCGCCGGCAGCACGCGCGTTACTGGCACAACCGTCCTGTCGCCGGGCACGAACCTGCGCCGGTCGAATCCGACGAATCCATGGAGAGCGGGTCGAGTCCCGACGACGCGCTGCAGCCTCACTGATGGGTCCACGGCGATCGATGCGCCAGCTGACCGACGGTGCACCGTGCGAAGCGCATTGGCGGCGGCCGATGATGCCCCTATGCGCGACGCTGCGCCGCGCCGATGCCGATGCGACTCGGCCGGGCCGACGTCGGCGTTGGCTTCCGCATCGACTGCAATCGCATCAACGGCGGCGCGGCCGACCGACGTGGTCCCGACGCGGCCCGCGCTCGTTTGCGTTGACCATGGATGGCAAGTCCCCCGGTCGCGCACTTGACCGGCGCGTGCGTGGCAACTAGCTTCCACGGTCGGCGCCGCCGCCGGCGGCGCGCGGATCACACGAGAGGGAGCCAATCGATGGTCGGGAGACGAGCAGTGAAAGCAGCGACGGTCGGACTGTTCGCGGCGGTTGCGAGCCTGTTTGCCGCCGCGGTCGTGCGCGCGGACGAAACGTGCAATTCGCCGTACATCACCAATCTCATCAAGGGCCAGGAGGACTACGTCCACGTCTGGACGCTCGGCGTCGAGGGACTCGGTGACGGCTCGGACAAGCTCGTGACGATCGGCGCCAATCCGAAGGCGAAGGACTACGGAAAGGTCGTTCACACGCTGTCGGTCGGCGGCCGCGGGGAGGCGCATCACATGGGCTTCACCGACGATCGGCGCTACCTGTGGGCGGGCCGGCTCGACGACTCGAAGATCTTCGTGTTCGATCTCGCGGACCCGGCCAAGCCGAAGCTGGTGCGCACGATCGCCGACCTGCCGAAGCGCACCGGCTATGTCGGCCCGCACACCTTCTACGCGCTGCCAGGGCGCATGCTGGTGCAGGCGCTTTCGAACACCAAGGATCACGGCGGCGTCACCGGCATGGTCCTGTACAACAACAAGGGTGAGTTCGTCGCCAAGTACGACATGCCGACCGGCGAGATCGGAGGCGTCAAAGGCGACGGCTACGGCTATGACATCGGCATCAATCCGGCCAAGAACGTTCTTCTGACCTCCAGCTTCACCGGCTGGAACAACTACATGATGGACCTCGGCAAGCTGGTGAAGGACGCGGAAGCGATGAAGCGCTTCGGCAGCACGATGGTGCTGTGGGAGCTGAAGTCAATGAAGCCGCAGAAAGTCTTCAACGTGCCGGGCTCGCCGCTGGAGATCCGCTGGTCGCTGAAGCCGGGCGACGACTGGGCGATCACCGCCGCGGCGCTCACTTCCAAACTCTGGCTGGTCAAGCGCGACGCCCAGGGCGAGTGGCAGGCCAAGGAAGTCGGCACGATCGGCGATCCGGCCAAGATCCCGCTGCCGGTCGACATCTCGATCACCGCCGACGGCAAAGGGCTGTGGGTCAACACGTTCATGGACGGCATGACGCGCTACTTCGACCTCTCCAACCCGGAGGCGCCGCGCGAGACCTACGCCAAGCAAACCGGCAAGCAGGTCAACATGATCTCGCAGTCCTGGGATGGCAAGCGCGTGTACATCACGTCCTCGCTGCTCGCCAACTGGGACAAGAAGGGCGAGGACAACGAGCAGTTCATCGCGCTGTACCACTGGGACGGCAAAGCGTTGACCGAGCAGTGGCGCATCGACTTCGCCAAAGAGAAGCTCGGCCGGGCGCACCACATGAAGTTCACGGTCAAGCCGGGCACCAAGACCTGATCCGGTGATGAAGCGCGCATGGGCGGCGGCGCTGGCGGTGGCCTGGGCTGCCGCCGCATTCGCCGCGCGCGAGACGCCGCCGGCGGCGCCGCGCATGGACTACACCCCGCCGGCGCCGGGCACTTACCGGCTGGAGCGGATCCAGCGCGCGCCGGCCGGTATCGTGCTCGACAGCGACGGCCGTCCGCGGCCGTTCGCGCAGTTCACGACCGGCCGCGTGACGCTGCTCGGCTTCATGTACACGTACTGCACGGATCGGTACGGCTGTCCGCTCGCCTACGAGACGTTCGTCGAAGTGCGGCGCCGCTTGCTGGCGCGCCCCGCATTGGCGGGGCGCGTGCGGCTCGTGAGCCTGTCGTTCGACCCAACCCACGACACGCCGGAAGCGATGCGCGCCTACGGCGGAGCCTTTCTGCGGCGGGAGCGCGGTTTCGAGTGGAAGTTCCTGACCACGCGCTCGGTTGCCGAGCTGCTGCCGTTGCTCGACGGGCTCGGCCAGGACGCGGTGGTCGAAGTCGACGACAGCGGGCGGCCGACGCGAACCATCCATCACAACCTGAAAGTGTTCCTGATCGATCCGCAGGGCTACGTGCGCGAGATCTATTCGCCGGCGTTTCTCTTTCCCGATGTCGTCCTCAACGACATCGAGACGCTGCTGCTGGAGCGGCCGTTCGGCCGATGAAGCACGCGGTCTGCTTTGCGTTCGCACTGGCGGTCGCGGCGTGTTCGAGCGCGCCACCGGCCGAGCTGGGTCTGCCCGCGATCGCGGTGCCCGCCGACAACCCGCAGACACCGGAGAAGGTCGCGCTCGGCCGCAAGCTGTTCTTCGACCGGCGGCTGTCGTTCAACGGCACGATGTCGTGCGCGATGTGCCACGTGCCGGAGCAGGGCTTCACGTCCAACGAGCTCGCCACGCCGCTCGGCTTCGAGGGCCGCAGCCTGCGCCGCAACGCGCCGACGGTGTTGAACGTGGCGTATCACCCGCTGCTCTTTCACGACGGACGCGAACATGCGCTCGAAACCCAGGTCTGGGGTCCGCTGCTCGCGGGCAACGAAATGGCGAACCCGTCGGTCGGCCACGTGATCGCGCGGCTGCGCTCGCTACCCGAGTACGCGGACGCCTTCGAGCGCGCATTCCCGGGGCGCGGCGTCACGATCGAGACGATCGGGCAGGCGATCGCCGCGTACGAGCGCACCCTCGTGTCCGGAAACTCGCGCTTCGACCGCTGGCGCTACGGCGGCGAGACGAACGCGCTCGACGCGGCCGAACAGGAAGGATTCCGACTGTTCACGGGCAAGGCGCGCTGTGCAAGCTGCCACACGGTCGGCGAGCGGTCTGCGCTGTTTTCCGACTTCAAGTTTCACAACACGGGCGTCGGCTGGCGGCGCGCCCACGGTGGCGCCGAAAAAGTGCGCGTCGAGCTCGCGCCCGGCGTGTTCACCGAGGTCGACGCACGCGCGCTCGATGCGGTATCGGAGCGGCCGCAACCCGATCTCGGCCGTTTCGAAGTGAGCCTGGAGCCGGCCGATCGCTGGGCCTACAAGACCCCGAGCCTGCGCAACGTGGCGCTCACCGCGCCTTACATGCACGACGGTTCGCTCGCCACGCTCGAAGCGGTGGTCGCGTTCTACGACGCGGGCGGTGTCGACAATCCGGGCAAGAGCGCGCTGCTGGCGCCGCTGGGTCTGACCGCGGCGGAAAGAGCGGCGCTGGTCGCATTCCTGCGCAGCCTGACCGGGGGGAACATCGCGCAGCTGATCGCGCACGCGCGCGAACCCGGCACAGCCTACGAGTGAGCGTCGCTATTGCGCGTACCAGCCGCCGTCGACGTTCCACGCCGCGCCGCGCACCTGGCTCGCCGCGTCCGAGCACAGGAATACCGCGAGCGCGCCCAACTGCTCCGGGGTCACGAACTCCAGCGACGGCTGCTTTTCGCCCAGCAGCGCGCGCTTCGCTTGATCCGGAGCGAGCTTGTCGCGCGCGGCGCGATCGTCGATCTGTTTCTGCACGAGCGGCGTCAGCACCCAGCCCGGGCAGATGGCGTTGCAGGTGATGCCCGTCTGCGCGGTCTCGAGCGCGACGACCTTGGTCAGGCCGACGATCCCGTGCTTGGCGGCCACGTATGCCGACTTCTGCGCCGAAGCGACCAGCCCGTGCACCGAAGCGATGTTGATGATGCGGCCCCAGTTGGCGGCCTTCATCTTCGGCAGCGCCAGCCGGATCGTGTGAAACGCGGAACTGAGGTTGATCGCGATCACTGCGTCCCAGCGCTCGACCGGGAAGTCCTCGACGTTGGCGACATGCTGGATGCCGGCGTTGTTCACCAGCACGTCGATGCGCCCGAACCGCGCTTCGGCCGCGCGGATCAGATCTTCGATCTGCCCCGGCTTGCTCATGTCGGCGCCGTGATACAGCGTCTGCGCGCCGCGCTCCTGCAGCTCGCGTTCGATGCCGGCGATCAGTTGCGCGTCGCCGAAGCCGTTGAGCACGACGTTGGCGCCGTCGGCGGCGAGCGCGCGGGCGATGCCCAGTCCGATGCCGCTGGTCGAGCCGGTGACCAGCGCGGTCCTGCCTTTCAACATGCGAGTCCTCCGAGAATCGGCGGGCAAGTATGCCACCCGTAGAATGGCGGGCCATCGACGGGACAACGAATGAACGCGCTGCAACCCCGCTTTGGATCGGTCCGCTGCCTCAGCCCGGCCGGTCTGCACTCGATGGCCTACACGGAGTGGGGCGATCCGGGCAATCCGCGCGTGCTGATCTGCGTACACGGACTGACGCGCGTCGGACGCGATTTTGACCGGCTCGCCCGCGCGCTCGCGCACCGCTATCGGGTCGTCTGCCCCGACGTGGTCGGACGCGGGCGCAGCGAATGGCTGCGCGATCCGCAGCATTACCACGTCGCGCAGTATGTCGCCGACATGGTCACGCTGATTGCACGCGTCGGGGTCGATACCGTGCACTGGGTCGGCACGTCGATGGGCGGGCTGATCGGCATCATGCTTGCCGGCCAGCCCGGATCGCCGATCACGAAGCTCGTGATCAACGACGTCGGACCGACGCTCGACGCGGCGGCCATCGCGCGCATCGGCGAGTACCTGGGCAAGCCGGTGCGCTTCGCGAACCTCGAACAGGCGGTCGACTACATCGCGACCGTCTCGGCGCCGTTCGGCCTGCGCACGCGCGACGAGTGGCGCGAGATCACCGAGACGGTCGTCCGGCCGGTCAGCGACGAACTCGGCGACGGCTGGGTGCTGCACTACGACCCGCGCATCGCGGTGCCTTTTCGCGCGGTGACGCCGGCGTCGGCGGCAGCCGCTGAAGCGACGATGTGGAAGCTGTACGACGCGATCACGTGCCCGACGCTGCTCGTGCGCGGCGAGCACTCCGATCTGCTCACGCGCGCCACCGCGCACGCGATGACGCAGCGGGGGCCTCGCGCGAAGCTGGTCGAGATCGCGGGGGTCGGCCACGCGCCGATGTTCATGCACGACGACGACATCGCCGTCGTGCGCGACTTTCTGCTGGGAGATTGAACGATGGCGATCAGGCGGTTGCACGTGGGCCCGCGGATGAGCGAGGTCGTGATCCACGGCGGCGGCGTCGTGTACCTGGCGGGGCAGATCGCCGAGGACGCGAGCCAGGACGTCGGCGGACAGACGCGCCAGGTGCTCGCGGCCATCGACGCGCTGCTCGCCGAGGCGGGTACCGACAAGACGCGGCTGCTCACCGCGCAGATCTTTCTCGCCGACATGGCCGACTTCGCGGCGATGAACGCTGTCTGGGATGTATGGGTGCCGACCGGCCAGACCCCCGCCCGCGCGACCGTTCAGGCGAAGCTCGCCAAGCCCGAGTGGAAGGTCGAGATCGTCGTCAGCGCGGCGCTGCCATAACGCGCGCTCAGAACACGCCGGCCGCGAGTCCCGCCGCCAGCGCCGCGCCGATCTCGGCGCAGCGCGCCAGATCGGACTTCGAGATCGTCTTGGGCGCGAAGATCGCCTCGGGCGTCTGCGCGCCCGTGATCACGATCGTCGGCGGCGCGATCTCCTTCAGGCGCAGGCCGGTTGCGATGCGCTCGATCTGCCGCGCGGCGCCGGTGCCGTCGGTGCCGGCGCAGATCAGGATCGCGTACGGGCGCCCGTTGGTGCGGTCGAGCGCCGCGTAGTAGATGCGCTCGAAGAAGTCCTTCATCAGGCCCGACATCGTCGCGAGGTTCTCCGGCGTCGCGAAGAGATAACCGTCGGCGGCGAGCACGTCTTCGGGCGTCGTTTCGGTCGCTCGTTGCAAACGGACGTCGACGCCGGGCTCGGCGCGCGCCGCCTCGGCGGCGGCTTCGGCCATCTGCCGTGCCCCGCCGGTCAGCGAGTGCCAGACGATCAACAGGCGTTTCACTTGGTTCGACGCGCCGGCCGCGCACCGGAAGTCTGCGGCGACGACGGGGTCGCCAGCGGATCCTGCTTGAAGAACAGCGCGAGCTGCCGGTACCAGTCGGGAAAGGCCGAATGCAGCCGCGCCGGATCGACGAAGAAGGCTTCGCTCGACACGGCAAAGAATTCGCCTTCGTCCTGGCCCGCGTACGGATCGAGCGGCAGATGCGCGTAGTAGCGGTCCGCGGCTTCGTCGTCGGGGTCGAGCCCGGGCGGCAGCTCGAGTTCGATCAGCTCGAGTTCCGCGTTGAAGCGCTCGAACGCTTCCGCCAGGGTCGCTGTCCACTCCTGCAGATCGAGCTCGGGATGCGAGCTGCGCGTGAACGGCGGCACACCATCGGCGTCGCCGTTGAGCATGTCGATCTTGTGCGTGAACTCGTGGATCACGACGTTGTAGGCGAGCCCCAGTTCGCCGTCGCGACGCTGCGCATCGTCCCACGACAGCAGCAGCGGCCCGCCTTCCCAGGCCTCGCCCGCGATCGGCTCGACGAACTGGTGCACCACGCCGTCTTCGTCGGTGAGCTCGCGCGGAACGAGAAACTCGCTCGGATACACGACGATGCTGGTCCAACCCCGGTACCAGCCGAGGCCGAGGTTGAGGATCGGAAGACAGGCCTGCACGGCGATGTCGACCTGCATCGCCGCGGTGAGCTCGAGTCCGCCTGCGGCGGCCATCTCCTTTTCGCCGAGAAGGCCCTCGACGAGCGCGCGCAGACGAGCGCGCTCTGCGGCATCGAGGCGTGCGACGAAAGGCAGTGACGCGACCGTGGCCTCCCACAGCGCGTCCGGAATCGCGACCGTGGACGAGGCGCCGAGCTTGGCGAGCAGCGACTTGAACATCGCGGTCATTGTGCCGCAAGCGCTTCCTATAATGGCCCGCGATGACGCCATCGAGAGCAACCGCCGTGAGCCGGGCGAAACAGGTCGACCAGACGGCCGCGCCGCCGCTCGCTGCGCCGGTCGATCCGGCGGCCGCGCGCAGCGTGATCGCGCCGCTGTACGTTGACAAGCGGCTGCGGACCGGAGAGCCCTTTCTCGATCACGCCGACGGCATGGTCGCGATCGTCAGGCCGTTGCGCGACGATCCCGATCTGCTCGCTGCCGCGTACCTGTTCGGCGCCTACGACGTGCTGCGCGACGCCGACGAATGGTTGCGCGCGCGCTTCGGGCCGACCGTCGCGCAACTCGTCGCCGACCTGCGCCAGTTGATGCGGCTGTCCGAACGCACGCGGCCGCGCAGCGGAGAGGCGGGCGCGGCGCAGACCGAGGCGTTGCGCAAGATGCTTCTGGCGATGTGCAACGACCTTCGCGTCGTGTTGCTGCGTCTGGCCTCGCGCCTGCAGACGCTGCGCTGGTGCGCGGCGACCAAGTACGAAGGCAGCGAGGCGCTGGCGCGCGAGACGCTGGAGTTGTACGCGCCGCTCGCCAACCGGCTCGGCATCTGGCAGCTCAAGTGGGAGCTCGAAGACCTGTCGTTCCGCTTCCTGGAGCCGGAGACCTACAAACGGATCGCGCGCTGGCTCGAGGAGAAGCGGCTCGAGCGCGAGCGCTTCATCGAGCAGGCGAAACGCGAGCTCAATGCGCTGCTCGCGAAGGCGGGGATCGCGGCCGAGGTGAGCGGGCGGCCGAAACACATCTACAGCATCTGGACCAAGATGCGCGGCAAGCAGCTCGCGTTCGACGAGCTGTACGACGTGCGCGCGCTGCGCGTGATCGTCGATACGGTCGCGCAGTGCTACCAGGTGCTGTCGCTGGTCCATTCGCACTGGACACCGGTGACGGGCGAGTACGACGACTACATCGCGCGGCCGAAACCCAATGGCTACCAGTCGCTGCACACGGTCGTGCGCGACGCCGACGGACGCCCGATCGAGATCCAGATCCGAACGCGGCGGATGCACGAAGCGGCCGAGCTGGGCATGGCGGCGCACTGGCGCTACAAGGAAGGTCGCGGCGATCGTTCGGCGTCGGCCGACGACGAGCGCATCGCCTGGCTGCGCCAGCTTCTCGCGTGGCGGCAGGACATCGGCGGGCCGCAGCGGCCCGGCGAAGCCGCCGCGGACGACCGCATCTACGTGCTGACGCCGCAGGCGAAGGTCGTCGAGCTGCCCGTCGGAGCCACGCCGATCGACTTCGCATACCACGTGCATACCGAGCTGGGTCATCGCTGCCGCGGTGCGAAGGTCGACGGCGCGATGGTGCCGCTGAACACGCCGCTGAAAACGGGACAGACCGTCGAGATCATCGCCGCCAAGAGCGGCGGACCGAGCCGCGACTGGCTCAACCCGGAGCTCGGCTACCTCGCCAGCGCGCGCTCTCGGGCGAAGGTGCGGCAGTGGTTCAACGCGCTCGAGCTCGAGCAGTCGATCGTCGCCGGGCGCGAGATCGTCGACAGGGAACTGCAGCGGCTCGGAAAGACCGCGGTCAAGCTCGAAGATCTGGCGCATCGGCTGGGCTACGCGACAGTCGACGAGCTGTTTGCCGCGGCGACCAAGGAAGAGTTCAGTCTGCGCAGCATCGAGCAGGCGTTGATGGCACCGCTGCCTGCGCCCGAGGCGGCGCCGCCGCCGATTCTCACCGGCAAACCGAAAGTCGCGCCGGCGGGCAAGGGCGAGGTGCTCGTCGTCGGCGTCGATTCGCTGCTGACTCAACTCGCGCGTTGCTGCCGTCCGGTGCCTCCGGACGAGATCGTCGGCTTCGTGACGCGCGGTCGCGGCGTTTCGATCCATCGGTCCGGCTGCGTCAACGCGCAGGCGCTGGCGCGCCGGCAGCCGGAGCGCGTGATCGAAGTGGCTTGGGGGCGTGCGTCCGGCGAGGCCGCGTACCCGGTCGACATCCTGGTGCATGCGCAGGACCGCCAGGGACTGCTGCGCGACGTGTCCGAGGTGTTTGCGCGCGAGAAACTCAACGTGGTCGGCGTGAACACCGTCACGCTGCGCGGCGAGGCGCAGATGCAGTTCACCGTCGAAGTCGCTGACACCGCGACACTGCGGCGCGCGCTCGCCGCGATCCTCGAAGTGCCCGGTGTGCTGTCGGCGCGGCGACGTTGAGGGTCGGCGTTGTTCGCATCAATCACACGGCTGGATCCGGCATGGGCTCGTGTATCATCCGCACCGCAACAGGCGCGTAGCTCAGCTGGTTAGAGCACCACCTTGACATGGTGGGGGTCGGTGGTTCGAGTCCACTCGCGCCTACCAACACGAGACGACCAAGGGAATCGAACATGCGGTGGTTCCGAACTACGCCGGCTGGCGGTTGATCGGACCGGACGGGTTCGCCTTTTCGAACAGAAAGTGCGGCTCGCCCGCACTTTTTTTTTCGCCGGGATTTCGACGGGGATACGCCAGATGATTTCGATTCGCCTGCCGGACGGCTCGGTCCGTTCGTTCGACAAGCCGGTCAGCGTCGCCGAGGTCGCGGCCTCGATCGGTACCGGCCTGGCCAAGGCGGCGATCGCCGGCAAGGTCGACGGCAAGCTCGTCGACATGTCGTACGTGATCGACCGCGACGCGACGCTCTCGATCGTCACGGACAGGGATCCCGAAGGACTCGAGATCCTGCGCCATTCGACCGCGCACCTGCTCGCCTACGCCGTCAAGGAGCTGTTCCCGGACGCGCAGGTGACGATCGGTCCGGTGATCGAGAACGGCTTTTACTACGACTTCTCGTACAAGCGGCCGTTCACCCCCGAGGATCTCGCGGCGATCGAGAAGAAGATGGCGGAACTGGCGGCGAAGAACGAGCCGGTCGTTCGCGAAGTGTGGAACCGGGACGACGCAGTGAGATTCTTCGAGTCGATCGGCGAGAAGTACAAGGCCGAGATCATCGCGTCGATCCCCGCCGACGAGCCGATTTCGCTGTACCGCGAAGGCAACTTCGTCGACCTGTGCCGCGGCCCGCACGTGCCGTCGACCGGCAAGCTGAAGGTCTTCAAGCTGATGAAGGTCGCCGGCGCGTACTGGCGCGGCGATTCGCGCAACGAGATGCTCCAGCGCATCTATGGCACCGCGTGGGCGAAGAAGGAAGACCAGGACGCGTACCTGAAGATGCTCGAGGAGGCCGAGCGGCGCGACCATCGCAAGCTCGGCCGGGAACTCGATCTCTTTCACTTCCAGGACGAAGCGCCGGGGCTGGTCTTCTGGCATCCCAAGGGGTGGGCGATCTGGCAAGAAGTCGAGCAGTACATGCGCAAGGTGTACCGCGACAACGGGTACCAGGAGGTGCGTGCGCCGCAGATCCTCGACCGTTCGCTGTGGGAGCGCTCGGGCCACTGGGAGAAGTACCGCGAGAACATGTTCACGACCGAGTCGGAGAACCGGTACTACGCGCTGAAGCCGATGAACTGCCCGGGGCACGTCCAGATCTACAACGCCAATCTGCACAGCTACCGCGAGCTGCCGCTGCGCTACGGCGAGTTCGGTGCCTGCCATCGCAACGAGCCGTCCGGATCGCTGCACGGGCTGCTGCGCGTGCGCGGCTTCACGCAGGACGACGGTCACATCTTCTGCACGGAGGCGCAGATCCTCGACGAGTGCGTCGCCTACACGGCGCTGCTGCAGAAGGTCTACCGCGACTTCGGCTTCGAACACATTCTGTACAAGGTCTCGACTCGGCCGGAGAAGCGCATCGGCTCGGACGACATCTGGGACAAGGCCGAACACGCGCTGATGGAGTCGCTGCGGCACTCGGGCGTGCAGTTCACGATCTCGCCCGGCGAAGGCGCGTTCTACGGTCCGAAGATCGAGTACACGCTGAAAGATGCACTGGGCCGAGAGTGGCAGTGCGGAACGATGCAGGTCGATTTCTCGATGCCCGGGCGCCTCGGCGCCGAGTACGTCGCCGAAGACAACACGCGCCGGGTTCCAGTGATGCTTCACCGGGCGATCATCGGTTCGATGGAACGCTTCATCGGCGTGCTGATCGAGAACTACGCCGGCGCGCTCCCGCCGTGGCTGGCGCCGGTGCAGGCCGGCGTCGCCAACATCTCCGAGGCGCAGGCGGCCTACGCGGCCGATGTGACCCAAAAGCTGAAAAAACAAGGCTTTAGGGTCGAGGCGGATTTGCGTAACGAAAAGATCACTTATAAAATCCGCGCCCTCAGTTTGCAGAAGCTCCCGTACATCCTCGTCGTCGGGGACAAGGAGATGCAAGCGGGGACGGTGGCCGTGCGGGCCCGTGGCGGCGTTGATCTGGGCGTGATGCCGATCGATGCATTCGCTGCGCGACTGTCGGAGGATGTCGCGCAGCGCCGCAACGTGGGAGGCACGGCTTAGTTTTTTCTCTTTCGGAGCTGCAAACCATCGCACAGGATCGTTCTTCGCATCGGATCAACCGCGAGATCACCGCGCCGGAAGTCCGGCTCATCGGGGTCGACGGCGAACCTCTCGGGATCGTGAAACTGGCCGAGGCGCTTCGCCTTGCAGAAGAAAAGGACGTCGACCTCGTCGAAATCGCCCCCACCGCTGTTCCGCCGGTCTGTCGCCTGATGGACTACGGCAAGTTCAAGTACCAGGAACAGAAGAAGGCGCACGAGGCGAGGCTCAAGCAGAAGGTCATCGAGGTCAAGGAGATCAAGTTCCGTCCCGCGACGGACGATCACGATTACCAGACCAAGGTGCGCAAGCTGCAGGAGTTCCTTCAGGAAGGCGACAAGGCCAAGGTCACGATGCGGTTCCGTGGGCGCGAGATGGCTCACCAGGAACTCGGTCTGAAGCTTCTCGAACGCGTGCGCAACGATCTCGAGGCCATCAGCCAGGTCGAAGCGATGCCGAAGCTCGAAGGCCGGCAGATGGTGATGGTGCTGGCGCCGAAGAAGAAGAAGTAGTTTCAGGGCGTTCGTCGCCGGTGGGTCGCCGGCGGCGGGCGAGACAAGTGGAGGCAGGCCGCAAGTCCCGCGAGGGCGCCTGCGTTCATCAAAGAAAGGAGGGCACGATGCCCAAGCTGAAGACCAAGAAGAGCGCTGCGAAGCGCTTCATCGTCCGCAACAGCGGATCGATCAAGCGCGCGCAGGCGTTCAAGCGCCACATCCTGACCAAGAAGACGACCAAGGCAAAACGCCACCTGCGCGGCCCCGTGGAGATCCACGACTCGGACGTGAAATCGGTGCGGCGGATGCTGCCTTACGCGTAACGGAGGGACGACGCCATGCCTCGAGTCAAACGTGGTGTGACCGCCCGCGCGCGGCACAAGAAGGTCCTGGCCCAGGCCAAGGGGTACACGCAGCGCCGTAAAAGCGTCTTCCGCGTCGCCAAGCAGGCGGTGATGAAGGCGGGCCAGTACGCGTACCGCGACCGCCGGCAGAAGAAGCGCGTGTTCCGCACGCTGTGGATCGCGCGGATCAATGCCGCGGTGCGCGAGCATGATCTGACGTACAGCGCATTCGTCAACGGTCTGAAGAGAGCTGCGATCGATCTGGACCGGAAGGTGCTGGCCGACTTGGCCGTGCTCGACAAGCCGGCGTTTGCGGCGATCGTCGAAAAGGTCAAGTCCAGCCTCGCCGCTTAACCGATGCGCCCCGGGCGGGCGCTTTCGCTTGGAAACGGGGCCTGGCCTTGACGGCGGGTCCCGTTTTTCGTTCATGGACACACTCGACGAACTGGTTGAACAGGCGCGGGCCGCGTTCGCGGCGGCCGATGCCCCGGCCGCGCTCGAAAACGAGAAAGCGCGCTTTCTGGGCAAGACCGGCAGCGTGACCGAACTGCTCAAGGGGCTGGCAAAGCTAACGCCGGAGGAAAGACGCGTTCGCGGCGCGCGGATCAACGCTGCGAAAGAGGCGATCGAACGGCTGCTTGCAGAGCGCAGGCGGGAACTCGCCGAGGCCGAGCTCAGCGCACGGCTCGCGCAGGAATCGATCGACGTGACGCTGCCCGGCCGAAAGTGCAGTCCGGGCGGCCTGCATCCGGTCATCCGCACGTGGATGCGCGTCGAGGAGATCTTCCGCTCGATCGGCTTCGACATCGCCGACGGTCCGGAGATCGAGACCGACTGGTACAACTTCACTGCGCTGAACAACCCTGAGAACCATCCTGCGCGATCGATGCAGGACACGTTCTACGTCGACGTGAAGGACGGTTCGGGAAAGCCGCTGCTGCTGCGCACGCACACGTCGCCGATGCAGGTGCGCTACGCGCGCATGCATGCACCGCCGATCAAGGTGATCGCGCCGGGGCGGACGTATCGCGTCGACTCCGACGCGACGCACTCGCCGATGTTCCACCAGGTCGAGGGACTGTGGATCGACGAGCAGATCAGTTTCGCCGACCTGAAGGGCGTGTATACGGACTTCCTTCGCCGGTTCTTCGAAAGCGACGATCTGCAGGTGCGGTTCCGGCCGAGTTTCTTCCCGTTCACCGAGCCTTCGGCCGAGATCGACATGATGTTCACGAGCGGCCCCAAAAAGGGCCGATGGCTCGAAATCTCCGGCGCCGGGCAGGTGCATCCGTCGGTGGTGCGCAACTTCGGCCTCGACCCCGAGCGCCACATCGGCTTCGCCTTCGGTTCCGGCCTGGAACGTCTGACGATGCTGCGCTACGGCGTCGACGACCTGCGACTGTTCTTCGAAGGCGACCTGCGATTCCTGCAGCAGTTCAACTGAATTTCGCGCCAGCGGAAACTCCACGATGCAATTTTCCGAACAGTGGCTGCGCGCCTACGTAAACCCGCCGATCGGCAGCGACGAACTCGCCGAGCGGTTGACGATGGGCGGGCTCGAAGTCGAGGCGTGCGAACCGGTCGCGCCGCCCTTCTCGGGTGTGGTCGTCGCGCAGGTGCTTGCCGTCGAAAAACATCCGAACGCGGACAAGCTCACCGTCTGCCGGGTCGACGCAGGGACCGGCGCACCGCTGACCATCGTCTGCGGCGCGCCCAACGTTGCGGCGGGCATGAAGGCGCCGTGTGCGCTCGTCGGCGCGGTTCTGCCCGGCGACTTCCGGATCAAACCCGCCAAGATGCGCGGCGTCGAATCGCAGGGGATGCTGTGCTCCGCGCGCGAGTTGGGTCTGTCGGACGATCACAGCGGCCTGCTTGCGTTGCCGGCGGATGCGCCCGTTGGGCGTGACGTCCGCGAAGTCCTCGCGCTCGACGATCGCCGGTTCGTGATCAAGCTGACCCCCAACCGCGGCGACTGCCTGAGCGTGATCGGAATCGCGCGCGAAGTCGCCGCGCTGACCGGCGCGCCGCTCGCGCTGCCGCCGTTCGCGAAAGTCGCACCGACGATCGACGAGCGGCTTCCGGTCGAGGTCCACCACGACGACCTGTGCGGACGCTTCTCGGGCCGCGTGATCCGCGGCGTCAACGCGCGCGCTGCCACCCCCGACTGGATGAAACGGCGGCTCGAGCGAAGCGGCCAGCGGCCGATCTCCGCGCTGGTCGACATCTCGAACTACGTGATGCTCGAACTGGGGCGGCCTTCGCACGTGTTCGATCTCGACAAGGTTGCCGGCGGTCTGCACGTTCGCTGGGGCCGCGGCGGCGAGAAAGTGGAGTTGCTCAGCGGCCAAGTCGTCGAAGTCGATGATTGGGTGGGCGTGATCGCCGACGACCGAGGCGTCGAGGCGCTCGCCGGCGTCATGGGCGGCGAAGCGACCGCGGTGACGCTCGATACGCGCAACGTGTACGTCGAGGCCGCTTTCTGGTGGCCCGAGGCCATTCAGGGCCGCGCGCGTCGCTACAACTTCTCCACCGACGCGTCGCACCGTTTCGAGCGCGGCGTCGACTTCGCGACGACGGTCGAGCACATCGAATACATCACGCGCCTGATCCTCGACATTTGCGGAACGGCCGAAACGAGGATCGGCCCGGTCGACGACCAGGTGCTGCGGCTGCCCGAGCGCAAGCCGGTGCGAATGCGCACCGAACGCTGCCGCCGCGTGATCGGCGTGCCGATCGCCGACGACGAAATCGCTGGCGCATTCAGCAGGCTTGGCCTCGCCGCGGAACGAAAGGCGGGCGAGTTCTGGGTGACGCCGCCGTCGTACCGCTTCGACCTCGAGATCGAAGAGGATCTGATCGAAGAGGTTGCGCGGCTGTGGGGCTTCGAGCGGATTCCAGCGCGGCCGCCGCTCGCGCCCGCAGTGATGCGCGCGCAGCCGGAGACGCAGCGACCCGTGCATGCGTTACGACGCGAACTGGTCGGGGCGGGCTACCAGGAGCTTGTCAATTTCTCGTTCGTCGATCCGGTGTGGGAGCAGGACTTCGCCGGCAATGCCGACCCGATTCGCATCCTCAACCCGATCGCCAGCCACCTCGCGGTGATGCGCACCACTCTGATCGGCGGGCTCGTCGCTGCGCTCAGGTACAACCTGAACCGCAAGGCTGCACGCGTGCGCGTGTTCGAGCTGGGGCGCGTTTACGTGAAGGATCGCGCCGTGGGCGACGGACCGCTTGCCGTCGCGGGCGTTCGTCAGCCCGGCCGCATCGGCGGTCTCGCTTACGGCCTGGCTTGGGACGAACAGTGGGCCGTGGCCAAGCGGGAAGTCGACTATTTCGATGTCAAGGGTGATGTCGAACGGCTACTGCGGCGTGCCGACGCGCGGTTCGTCGCAGCGAGTCATCCGGCGTTGCACCCCGGGCGCAGCGCACGCATCGAACTCGGCGGCGAGCCGATCGGCTGGATCGGCGAACTGCACCCGCGGTTGCAGCAGAAGTACGAACTTCCCAGGGCGCCTGTCGTCTTCGAAGTGGACGTCGATCCGTTGCTGCCGACTCCGCTTCCGCGGTTCCAGGACGTGCCGAAGACGCCCGCTGTGCTGCGCGACGTGGCGCTGTGGCTGGATGCCTCGGTGACGTTTCAGCGTGTGCTCGACGAGGTCGCCCGCATCGCACGAACGGATGACCGGCTTCGCGTGCTGCGTGAGTTCCACCTTTTCGACGTCTACCGCCCGGGCGGCGAGGATTCAAGCAAATTCGCGGCAGCGGGCGCTAACGCGTTGTTAAATAAGGAGAAAAGCCTTGCCTTCCGGATGGTTCTGCAAGATACTGATCGCACGCTCGCGGACGCGGACGCAGACGCTGCCGTCGCTGCGATCGTCGAAGGATTGGGTGCGCGCGTCGGCGCCCGCTTGCGTCAGTGACAGCCATGCAGAACGACCAACAAATGTCCGCCTTCAAGTTCCCGGATCTGCCGTCGACAACTCGCCGATCCGAGACCGCGCACGAGCATGGCGGCAAGACGATGACGAAGGCGGAGCTGGCCGACGCGCTGTTCGAACGGCTCGGCCTGAACAAACGCGAGGCGAAGGACATGGTCGACGGTTTTTTCGACGAGATCCGGCAGGCGCTCGAGCGGGGCGAGTCGGTCAAACTGTCCGGATTCGGCAACTTCCAACTGCGCGACAAGCCGCAACGGCCGGGACGAAATCCGAAGACCGGTGAAGAGATCGCCATCACCGCGCGGCGCGTGGTGACTTTCCATGCGAGCCAGAAGCTGAAGGCGGCGGTCGCCGAGGCGCAGGGAGTCCACTGATCCGGCTCCGTGCGCGGCGCTGTCGCGCCCGGACTGTCCCGAGTACACGGCAGGTCCTCGATGCAGCGTCCCGATGCCCAGAACGCGCTGCCACCGATCCCGGCGAAGCGCTACTTCACGATCGGCGAAGTGAGCGAGCTGTGCGGTGTCAAGCCGCACGTGCTTCGCTACTGGGAGCAGGAGTTCACGCAGCTCAGGCCGATCAAGCGGCGCGGCAACCGGCGCTACTACCAGCATCACGAGGTGCTGCTGATCCGGCGTATCCGCGAGCTGCTTTACGAGCAGGGCTTCACCATCAGCGGCGCTCGGAATCGGCTCGACGAGAACGGCCGCTTTGGCAGGACGCGCGGCAACGGTGGTGACGATCCGCCGCCGCGCCCGACGTTGGCGAACGTGCGCAGCGAACTCGAAGCGATTCGCGCACTTCTCAAAGCCGACTGAGCGAACGCGCGGGCGCGCAGCGATATCGCTCGCCGTCCGCCGCGGCTGCCTGTGCCCTCCGCGCCCGCTCACTTCGGACAGGACCAAACGACGAACAGCGCAGGAGCGCCGTGTACAATCCGCGCCGTTCGGGGCGTAGCGCAGCCTGGTAGCGCACTTGCATGGGGTGCAAGGGGTCGCGAGTTCGAATCCCGCCGCCCCGACCAAGGAACTCCTGGAGCCGGCCGGTTGCCCGCGTCGCGGTCAACCGGCCACTTCATTCATGCGGATCCTTGTCTCCAACGACGACGGTTATCTCGCGCCGGGCGTTGCGGCGCTTGCCGACGCGATGCGCCCCTTCGGCGAGGTCACCGTCGTCGCACCCGAACAGAACCACAGCGGCGCCAGCAATTCGCTGACCCTGACGCGTCCGCTGACCGTGCATCGCGCCGACAACGGCTTCCTGTTCATCAACGGTACGCCGACCGACTGCGTGCACATTGCACTGACCGGTCTGCTCGAGCAGCCGCCCGACCTGGTCGTGTCCGGCATCAACAACGGCCAGAACATGGGCGACGACACCATCTATTCGGGTACTGTCGCCGGCGCGATGGAAGGATTCCTGTTCGGCGTGCCGGCGATCGCGTTTTCGCTCGTCGAGCGCGGTTACGCGCATCTCGACAGCGCGGCGCGCATCGCGGCCGATATCGTCGCGCGCTACATGGCCGACCCGATTCCCGGGCCGTTCCTGCTGAACGTCAACATTCCGAACCTGCCCTACGAGGCCATCGCCGGCATCACCGGAACGCGCCTGGGCAGGCGGCACCACGCCGAACCCGTGATCCGCAGCGAGAATCCGCGCGGCGAAACGATTTACTGGGTGGGCGGCGCCGGCAGCGCACGCGACGCAGGTCCCGGGACCGACTTTCATGCGACCGCGAACGGTTACGTATCGGTCACGCCGTTGCAAGTCGATCTGACGCACAACGGACAACTGCCGATCGTGCGCGAATGGCTGCAGCGAAACCGCAAGTAGGCGCGCGCCGCGACGCCGTGCACACCAATACGGGACTCGCGTCCGAACGCGTGCGCGTTCGCATGGTCGAGCGCCTGCGCGAGCTCGGCGTCCGGGACGATCGCGTGCTTGCGGCGATGGAGGAGATTCAGCGGCACCTGTTCGTCGATCCGGCGCTCGCGAGCCGCGCCTACGAGGACACCGCACTGCCCATCGGTTTCGGACAGACGATCTCCCGCCCATACATCGTGGCTCGAACGGTCGAAGTTCTGCTCGAAGGCGTCGCCGCGCCGAAGTCCGCGAAGGTACTGGAGATCGGCACCGGCTGCGGTTACGCTGCGGCCGTGCTTGCGAAGATTTTCGGCAGCGTCATTTCAGTGGAGCGCATACGTCCGTTGCACGAGAAAGCGCGCGAGAACCTGCGGCCGTTGCGGCTCGCACATGTGCGGCTCGTCTTTGCCGACGGCGCCGCGGGAGTCGCCGCGCAGGCGCCGTACGACGCCATCGTCGCCGCGGCCGCGGGGGAACGGGTGCCGCCCGCCTGGGTCGAACAGCTCAAACCCGGTGGCCGCATCGTCGCGCCGTTCGGCGCAGCTGAACAGCGGTTGACGCTGATCACGAAGGACGAAAGCGGCCGCGTCGCGCGTCGCGCAATCGAAGTCGTCAAGTTCGTTCCTTTGAAGTCCGGTACCGCGTAAAGCATGAACACACGAACGGCGCTCCCTGTGCATCGCTCCCCGGTTGGACGCGCGTTGTCGGTCTCGCTGCTCGCGTTGAGCGTCGCCGCATGCACGGTGACCTCGGTTCGCGAGGCGCCGATCGTCGAAAAGTCCGACCGCGGCGGCTTGCGTAGCGAGATCGTGCGCGCGCCCGAAGCTGCGCCGGTCGCGCCACTGCAACGCGAGGCGAAGGACGGCACCTACATCGTCCAGCGCGGCGACACGCTCTACAGCATCGCGCTTGCCTTCGGGCAGGATTTCCGCGACATCGCGCGCTGGAATGCCCTCGACGATCCGGCGCGGTTGCCCGTCGGCAAGGCGTTGCGCGTGACGCCGCCAGAGGGAGAACCGAGCGCGCAGACGGTCGCTGCGGCCGTTCCCGTCGCACCGACGGCCGCGATCGAAGCGCGTCCCCTGGGCGACGCACCGGCAGCCGCCGCCCCTGCGCCGCTGCCGCCGGTTGCAACTGCGGCACCACCGATCGGGCCGTCTGCGAAAGCACCGGAAGCGACGAAACCCGCAGCCGGCGCTTCGATCGACACGGGCTTCGCGTGGCAGTGGCCGGCGGCGGGCAGCGTGATCTCCACTTTCGACGAGGCCCGCAACAAAGGCATCGGAATCGCCGGCAAGGAGGGCGATCCGGTCGTCGCCGCGAGCGACGGGCAGGTCGTCTACAGCGGCAGCGGATTGCGGGGTTATGGCAACTTGGTCATCATCAAGCACACGGACGATTTCATTTCCGCTTACGCGCACAATCGGCAGATCCTCGTGAAGCAGGGGCAGACGGTCAAGCGCGGACAGCGCATCGCCGAACTGGGCAAGACCGATTCGAGCGTGCCGAAGCTGCATTTCGAGATCCGGCAACGCGGCAAGCCGGTCGACCCGCTCAAGTATTTGCCGCCGCGCCCCTGAACAGGCGCACCACCGCGTCCGACCTCGCGTCGAGCGCCGAACCGGAGCCGCCATGGCGCGCTTGACAAACGACAGTCTCGATGACGGGCCCGCCGAAGACGGAGCCGCGCCGGAGACCATGCCCGATGCGAGCGCGCAGATCGACTCGCCCGACGGGGCGACGCTGCTGGCCGAAACGGCATCGACCGGTGCCGATGCGCTGCCCGCCGCCGGACGTGAAGCCGACGATCTGGCCGGCGACGCGGTCCAGCAGTACCTGAACGCGATCGGCGCGCGCCCGCTGTTGACGCCCGAGCAGGAGTACCTGTTCGCCATGCGCGCGCGTGCCGGCGACTTCGAGGCGCGGCAGGCGATGATCGAGCACAACCTGCGACTCGTCGTGTCGATCGCCAAGCACTACGTCAATCGCGGCGTCAGCCTGCTCGATCTGATCGAAGAGGGCAATCTCGGCCTGATCCACGCGCTCGAGAAGTTCGAGCCGGAACGCGGCTTCCGCTTCTCGACGTATGCGACGTGGTGGATCAGGCAGTCGATCGAGCGCGCGATCATCAACCAGGCGCGCACGATCCGGCTTCCCGTGCACATCGTCCGCGAGCTGAACCAGGTGCTGCGCGCCAAGCGCCATCTCGAAGCCGAGTACGCCGGGCGTGGCGAACGCCGCGAGGCGCGGATCGAAGACATCGCGCATCTGGTCGGGCGCAGCGTCGACGAGGTCGCCGACGTTCTGCGGCTGTCGGAGCCGCCCGCGTCGCTCGACACGCCGCTCGAAAGCGACCCCGGATCGAGTCTGATCGACCTGCTCGCCGACACCGGTGCCGCGAGCCCCGAGACCGTCGCGCTGGCGCGGGAGATCGAGCAGCTCGTTCGCGACTGGCTCGAGCAGCTGCCCGACAAGCAGCGCACGGTGATCGAACGGCGCTACGGATTGAACGCGCGCGAGCCAGCGACGCTCGAAGGTGTCGCCGCCGAGCTGGGGCTCACGCGCGAGCGCGTGCGGCAGATCCAGCAGGAGGCACTGCAGCGGCTGCGCCGCTCGCTGCTCGCGCGTGGCGTCGAGCGCGACGCGCTCTTCTGAGCGGGCGCGGTGCGCGATCGACAGGGTGAGTGAATGACGCCGACGCTCGTCTTCGACATCGAGACCGTTCCCGACGTTGCCGGGCTGCGCCGGCTTCGGCCCGAATGGGCGGCGCTCGCCGACGCCGAGGTCGCGGACCGCGCATTCGCCGAGCGGCGCGAGCGCACGGGCAGCGACTTCCTTCCGCATCACCTGCAGCGGATCGTCGCGATCGGCTGCGCGTTTCGCGACGACAGCGGATTTCGCGTCAGGTGCCTCGGCACCCCGGACGATGAAGAAGCCAAGCTGATCCAGGATTTCTTCCGGCTGATCGACCGGTACACGCCGCAGCTCGTCAGCTGGAACGGCGGCGGGTTCGATCTTCCGGTGCTGCACTATCGAGGGCTGATTCACGGCGTGACCGCAGTGCGCTACTGGGATCAGGGCGAGGACGATCGCGACTTCAGGTGGAACAACTACATCAGCCGCTACCACACGCGTCACACCGACCTGATGGATCTGCTCGCGCTGTACCAGCCGCGCGCCAACGCGCCGCTCGACGAGCTGGCGCGGCTCGCCGGGTTCGCGGGCAAGCTCGGCCTGGACGGCAGCCGCGTCTGGGAGGCGTACCGCGACGGCAGGATCGGTGCGATCCGGGATTACTGCGGGACCGATGTCGTCAACACCTATCTGGTGTGGTGCCGATTCCAGAAGATGCGCGGTGCGCTGAGCGCTTCGGCCTATGCGGACGAAGTCGGCGCGGTTCGCGGCGCGCTGCGGGCGATCGATGCGCCGCACTGGCGCGAGTACCTCGCGGCCTGGCCGGACTGATCGAATGAGCGAGACCTACGTCGTCGAGGTCGATTCACTCGACCTCGAGGGGCGCGGCGTGGCACGACGCGAAGGCAAGGTCGTCTTCGTCGAAGGCGCGCTGCCGCGCGAGCGCGTCCGCGTCGAGCGCCTGCGCGCCAAACCGACGTACGAGACCGCGCGCACGGTCGCTGTGCTGCGAGCGAGCAGCCAGCGTGTCGCGCCACGCTGTCCGCACTTCGGTCTGCACGCCGGTGCGTGCGGCGGCTGCTCGATGCAGCACATCGGCGTGCGCGCTCAGGTCGCGATCAAGCAGCGCGCGCTGGAAGACAGCCTCTGGCACATCGGCAGGCTCCGCGCCGAGCGCATCCTGCGGCCGATCGTCGGCCCGGCGTGGCACTACCGGCACCGTGCGCGGCTCGCGGTGCGCGACGTTCCGAAGAAGGGCGGCGTGCTGGTCGGGTTTCACGAGCGCGCGAGCAGCTACGTCGCCGACATGCGCGAGTGTCATGTTCTGCCGGAGCGGGTCAGCGCATTGCTCATGCCGCTGCGCGAACTGGTTACCGGGCTGACCTTGCGGAAGCGGTTGCCGCAGATCGAATTGGCCGTGGCCGGCGACACGGTCGTGCTCGTGCTCCGCGTGTTGCAGCCGCCGACGCAGGACGACCTGGAACGGATGCGCCGCTTCGCCAGCGCGCATGACGCCGCGCTTTGGCTTCAGCCGGGCGGCCCGGAGACCGCGCACCCCATCGACGCAGCGGGCGGGGCATCGTTGCGGCTCGAACTGCCCGAGTTCGGTGTCGTGCTGCCGTTTGCGCCGACGGATTTCACCCAGGTCAACCACAGGATCAATGAGGTGCTCGTCCGGCGCGCGGTCCGATTGCTCGATCCAGAGCCCGGCGACCGCGTGCTGGACCTCTTCAGCGGACTCGGCAACTTCACGCTGCCGCTGGCCAAACGTTGCGCGCGCGTGCTCGGCGTCGAGGGCAGCGCGACGCTCGTGCGACGCGCCCGGGCCGCCGCCGCTGAGAACCGCCTCCAAGATCGCGTCGACTTCGAAGCTGGCGATCTGTTCGCGTGGACCGCCGACGACTGGGGCCGTTGCGAGGCGAAGCTCGGCCGCGTCGATCGAGTGCTGATCGACCCGCCGCGCGAAGGTGCGCTGGCCGTGGCCCGGGCGCTGGCCGCCGCCGAGCGCAAACCTCGCCGGGCGGTCTACGTCTCGTGCAACCCGGCCACGCTCGCGCGCGACTGTGCCGTGCTGGTCCACGACGGCGGGTGGAAACTGGGGGCTGCCGGCGTGGTCAACATGTTTCCGCATACCGCACACGTCGAGTCGATCGCGGTCCTCGAGCCGCCAAGCGTCTGAGACGCGTGTCGATGTGCCCTCGCGTGCTAAGATTTCGCGCTTGCTCCGCGACGCAAGGCCTTCATTTGTCGGGCTTTTTTCGTTTCCCGACGAAGTGCCCGATGCCGTGTGACCGCGCGAACGCGCGCGGCGCACGCCGGGCGAACACGCGCAGCCGAGCCGGATCGATCATCAACGAGGACACATCAGAACATGGCCATCGAACGGACCCTCTCCATCATCAAGCCCGATGCGGTCGCCAAGAACGCGATCGGGCAGATCCTCGCGCGCTTCGAAGCCGCCGGGCTGAAGATCGTCGCGGCGCGCATGCTGCAGCTCTCGCAGGCACAGGCCGAGGCCTTTTACGCCGTGCACCGGGAGCGCCCGTTCTTCAAGGATCTCGTTGCGTTCATGGTGTCCGGTCCCGTCATGGTCCAGGTGCTCGAAGGTGAGAACGCGATCGCCCGTAACCGCGAGCTGATGGGTGCGACCGACCCCAAGAAAGCCGCGCCGGGAACGATCCGAGCCGACTTCGCCGACAGCATCGACGCGAACGCGGTGCACGGCTCCGACGGCGCCGAGACGGCGCGTGCGGAGATCGCGTTCTTCTTCCCGACGATGAACATCTACTCGCGCTGACCGGATGGCCGACGTCAACCTGCTCGACTTCGACGCCGCGGGGCTCACGGCTTTCGTCGAATCGCTCGGCGAGAAGCCTTTCCGCGCGCGCCAGCTCCTGCGCTGGGTCCACCGGCGCGGCGCGAGCGGGTTCGACGCGATGACCGACCTGGCGAAGTCGCTGCGCGGCAAGCTGGCCGAGCGTGCGACGATCGCCGCACCCGCGGTCGTCCGCGACTCGACGTCGGCGGACGGCACGCGCAAGTGGCTGCTCGACGTCGGCCAGGGCAACGCGATCGAGACGGTCTTCATCCCGGAAGACGATCGCGGCACGCTGTGCGTGTCCACGCAGGCCGGGTGCGCGGTGAACTGCGCGTTCTGCTCGACCGGCAAGCAGGGCTTCAGCCGGAACCTGACGACCGCCGAGATCGTCGGCCAGCTCTGGTGGGCCGAGCATGCGCTGCGCGCCGCGTTCGGGCTGACGGCCGAGAGCGAGCGCGTCATCAGCAACGTGGTGCTGATGGGCATGGGCGAACCGCTGCAGAACTACGAAGCGGTCCTGCCCGCGCTGCGGCTGATGCTCGATGACGACGCGTACGGACTGTCGCGGCGGCGTGTGACGGTGTCGACGTCGGGCATGGTGCCGCAGATCGACCGACTGGCGGCCGACTGTCCGGTCGCGCTCGCGGTGTCGCTGCATGCGCCGAACGACCGGCTTCGCGACGAGCTCGTGCCGCTGAACCGGAAGTACCCGCTGCGTGAGCTGCTTGCCGCGTGCCGACGCTACCTGCCTAGGGCGCCGCGCGATTTCATCACTTTCGAGTACGTGATGCTCGACGGCGTCAACGACAGCGATGCGCACGCGCGGGAGCTCGTCGCGCTGACGGCCGACGTGCCGTGCAAGTTCAACCTGATTCCGTTCAATCCTTTCCCCGGCTCGACGCTGCGCCGCTCGCCCGCCGAGCGCATCCGCGCGTTCGCACAGATCCTGGCGGACGCCGGTGCCGTCGCGACCACGCGCAAGACGCGCGGCGACGACATCGACGCGGCCTGCGGCCAATTGGCCGGCGCGGTACGGGACAGAACGCGGCGGGCGACGCGGGCCTTGCCGCCGGTCGTCGCGGCCGCGCGCTGACTGGAGGCCTCATGCGTTCGTGGATCCTGCCTGCAGCGGCCGTGCTGTCGATGCTAGCCGCGGCGTGTACGACGACGACCACCGTCGACGGGTCGCAGGCGTCGGCGACAGCGGCGCCGGCAGTCGACCCCGATGCGCGCAAGCGGGCCGACATTCGCCTGCAGCTTGCGGCGAGCTACTACCAGAAGGCGCAGTTCAACGTTGCGCTCGAAGAGGCGCAGCGCGCGCTTCAGGCCGATCCGAACTACGCCGAGGCATATGGCCTGCTCGGCCTGATCTACATGGACTTGGGCGACCGGCGCGAAGCCGACGCGAACTTCGCGCGCGCGCTCAAGCTCGATCCGGCCAGCCCCGAGCTGAACAACAACTACGGCTGGTATCTGTGCCAGACCGGGCGCGAGCGCGAATCGATCGAGCACTTCGTGCGCGCCGCGCAGACCAAGCTGTACGCGACGCCGGGCAAGGCGATGCAGAACGCCGGCGTGTGCATGATGCAGGTGCGCGACTACAAAGCTGCCGAGCAGTACCTGCGCCGGTCGCTGGAGCTCGATGCAACGAGCCCGTTCACCAAGTTCCACCTCGCGCGGTTGTACCTGGCGACGCGCCAGCTCGACCGGGCGGCGTTCTACTACGGGCTTCTCGAAAAGCAGGTCGACGCGACTGCCGAGACGCTCTGGCTCGGGCTGCGAATCGCGCGCGCCAACGGCGACGTGCGCACCGAGCGTCAGTTCGCCGACGAACTTCGCCGGCTGTTCCCGAACTCTCCCGAGGCCTCGGCGCTGCGGCGAGGCGCGTTCGATGACTGAGTCGACCGAAGCGACGCCGGCGACGCAGGGGGCGCTGCCCCCCGAGGACGCGCCAGCGGCGTCTTACGGCCGTCTGCTCGCCGCGGAGCGCGAGCGGCAGGGCATTTCCGTCGCCGACATGGCGGCTCGGCTGCGACTGCACCCGAAGCAGATCGCCGCCATCGAGGCGGAGGATCTCGACCGCCTGCCGGGCGGACCGTTCGTGCGCGGGTTCGTCCGCAACTACGCGAAGGAACTGCGAATCGATCCGGCGCCCTTGCTGAGCGCATTGCACGAACGTCTGGCGCCCGAGCGGACGACCGCGGCAGACGCTGCAGCGGGCCCATCTCAGGCGGTGCGCGACGCCACGCGCGAGCGCGTCTCGCGCAGCGTCGTGATCACCGGCGCGGTCGGGGCGCTGATCGCGTTCGGCATCATCGGCTGGTTCTCGACGCGTTCCGCGCCCGAGCAGCGACAGACCGCAGCGCCGCCCGGGCAGCCCGCGGCGACCGCATCCGCAGCGGGTGACTCGCAGACCATGAGCGCCGCGCACGCGCCGGCGCAGCGCGTCGATCCCGACGCCGCCGCGCCGGTCGCCGTGGCCGAACAGGCAGTTGCCGCGGCACCGCCCCAAGCGAGCCCGATTCGGCTCGCGTTCCGCGAGCGCGCCTGGGTCGAGGTGACCCAGGCCGACGGGCGCGTGCTGCTGTCGCAGAACAACGATGCCGGATCCGAGCAGAAGCTCGACGGCAAACCGCCGTTCCGGCTCGTGATCGGAAATGCCGCGGCGGTGACCCTCGAGTATCGCGGGCGCATCGTCGATCTCAAACCGCTGACGAGCAGCGAGAACGTCGCTCGCGTGACGCTCGAGTAGGCGCGCATGAACTTGCCGACGGACGTCTGGAACCGCCCGCCGCCGCCCGCGGGCGCATCCGCTCGTCGCCGGACGCGCCAGGTCGAGCTGCGCTGGGCCGACCGCGTCGTTCGGATCGGCGGCGGTGCGCCCGTCGTCGTGCAGTCGATGACCAACACCGACACGGCCGACGCGATCGCCACCGCGATCCAGGTCAAGGAGCTTGCGGCCGCCGGCTCCGAGGTCGTCCGCATCACCGTCAACACGCCGGAGGCGGCGCGCGCCGTCGCCGCGATCCGCGAGCAACTCGATCGCATGGGTGTCGATGTGCCGCTGGTCGGCGACTTCCACTACAACGGCCACAAACTGCTGACGCAGCATCCGGAGTGCGCGCAGGCGCTGTCGAAGTACCGGATCAATCCGGGCAACGTCGGAAAGGGCGCCAAGCGCGAAGACAACTTCGCCCAGATGATCGAGGCCGCATGCCGCTACGGCAAGCCGGTGCGCATCGGCGTGAACTGGGGCAGCCTCGATCAGGCGCTGCTGGCGCGGATGATGGACGAGAACGCGCAGCGCGCCACGCCCTGGGAGGCGGCCGCGGTGCTGCGCGAGGCGCTCGTGCGCTCGGCGATCGAAAGCGCACAGCGCGCCGAGGCGCTGGGCCTTGCCGGAGACCGAATCTGCCTGTCGGCCAAGGTCAGCGGGGTACAGGATCTGATCGCCGTGTATCGCGAACTGGCGCACCGTTGCGACTATCCGCTGCACCTCGGGCTGACCGAAGCCGGAATGGGCAGCAAGGGCGTCGTCGCATCGACGGCGGCGCTCGCGGTGCTGCTGCAGGAAGGCATCGGCGACACGATCCGCGTGTCGCTGACGCCGGCGCCCGGCGAGCCCCGCACGCGAGAGGTCGAAGTCGCGCAGCAGGTCCTGCAGTCGCTCGGACTGCGGGCGTTCGCCCCGCAGGTGATCGCCTGCCCGGGCTGCGGGCGTACGACGAGCACCTTCTTTCAGGAGCTCGCCGAGAAGATCCAGGCGTATCTGCGCACGCAGATGCCGGTGTGGCGCGCGCAGTATCCGGGCGTCGAATCGATGCATGTCGCGGTCATGGGCTGCGTGGTCAACGGCCCGGGCGAGAGCAGGCACGCGAACATCGGCATCAGCCTTCCCGGCACCGGCGAACTTCCCGTGGCTCCCGTGTTCGTCGACGGCGAGCGCACGGTCACGCTGAAGGGGGAACGGATCGCCGAGGAGTTCCAGGCGATCGTCGAAGACTACGTGCGCCGTACGTACGGGCGCACGCACGCCTGACAAGATGAACAAACAGAAGCTTGCCGCGGTTCGCGGCATGAACGACTTGTTGCCTGCCGAGGCCCCGCTGTGGGAGACCTTCGAAGCGCGCGCGGTCGATCTGCTGAAGAGCTACGGCTACCAGCAGATCCGCACGCCGATCCTCGAGCACACGGCGGTGTTCACCCGTGGCATCGGCGAGGTGACCGACATCGTCGAGAAGGAGATGTACTCGTTCACCGACACGCTCAACGGCGAGCAGCTCACGCTGCGTCCCGAGAACACGGCGTCGGTCGTCCGCGCGGTGATCGAGCACAACCTGCTGTACGAGGGCCCGCGCCGGCTCTGGTACATGGGGCCGATGTTCCGCCACGAGCGGCCGCAGCGCGGCCGGTATCGGCAGTTCCACCAGGTCGGCGCAGAAGCGCTGGGTTTCCCGGGACCCGACATCGACGCGGAGCTGATCCTGATGCTCAAGCGGCTGTGGGCCGCGCTGGGCGTCGGCCCGGTGCGTCTGGAGCTGAACTCGCTCGGCCAGCTCGAGGAAAGGAAGCAGCACCGCAAGGATCTGGTCGCGTACTTCGAGCGCCACGCGGACCAGCTCGACGCCGACGCGCGGCGCCGGCTGCACACGAATCCGCTGCGCATCCTCGACACCAAGAACCCGGCGATGCAGTCGCTTGTCGAAGGCGCACCGCGGCTGATCGAATACCTCGGCGACGCGTCGCGCGCGCACTTCGAACGGCTGCAGCAGCTGCTGCGCGCCAACGGGGTCGAGTACACGATCAACCCGCGCCTCGTGCGCGGGCTCGATTACTACAACCTCACCGTCTTCGAGTGGATCACCGACCGGCTCGGCGCGCAGGGAACGATCTGCGGCGGCGGCCGCTACGATCCGCTGATCGAAATGCTCGGCGGCAAGCCGGCGCCCGCGTGCGGGTTCGCGATCGGGGTCGAGCGCGTCATCGAGCTCATGCGCGAGACTTCCGGCGTGCCGCAGCGGCCGCAGTGCGACGTCTACGTGCTGCACCAGGGCGGTGCCACGCTCGAAGCGGCGATGCGCGCCGCCGAGTCGATGCGCGACGCCGGCCTCGACGTGCTGCTGCACGCCGGCGAAGCGAGCCTGAAGTCGCAGATGAAGCGCGCCGATGCGAGCGGCGCCGAGTTCGCGGTCATCGTCGGCGAAGCCGAACTGGCGGCCGGGACGGCGGCGGTCAAGGCGCTGCGCGCGCGCGACGGCGGCTGGCCGTTCGCCGAGCAGAAGGCGGTCGCGCTGGACAAGCTCGGCGATGCGCTGGTCGAGGCGCTGGAATCGCTGGCGGAATAGGAACAACTTGGGAGCGTATCGGGCATGGCCTACGATCTGCAGGAACAGGAACAGCTTGCGACCTTCAAGGCGTGGTGGGACAAGTACGGCAACTTCATCCTCACCGTCGTCACGCTGGTGCTGTTCGCGTTCGCCGCGTACAACGGCTGGCGCTGGTACGAACGCAACGAGGCCACCCAGGCCGCTGCCGTCTACGAGCAGTTCCTCAAGGCGCTGTCGGCGCGCGACGCAACGCGCACCAAGGAGCTCGCCGGGACGATCATCGAGCGGTACGGCCGCACCGTGTACGCGCCGATGGCGGCGCTCAACGCGGCGAAGGCCTACCACGAGGCGGGCGATCTGAACGCGGCCAAAGCGCAGCTCGTCTGGGTGATCGAGAAGTCGGGCCGGGCCGAGTTCATCCCGATCGCGCGCCTGCGGCTCGCCGGCGTGCTGCTCGATGAAAAGGCCTACGACGAGGCGCTCAAGACGCTGTCCGCAGACGTTCCCGACGCGCACGCCGTCGCGTTCGCCGACCGGCGGGGCGACATCCTCGCCGCGCAGAACAAGGTCGAAGAGGCGCGCGCCGCGTATCGCGAAGCCCTCGCCAAGGCCGATGCCCAGCATCCGCTGCGCCCGCTGATCCAGTTGAAGCTCGATGCGTTGCCTGAACCCGTCGCGTCCTGAGGCGCCCATGAAGCCCGCCCGTCTCGCTGCGCCGTTGCGCGCGCTCGCCTGCACGGCGCTCGGCGCCGCGCTGCTCGCCGGGTGCGCGTCGAGCAAGGATCCTTCGCAGCGGCCGGCCGACCTCGCGGAAATCAAGCCCGCGGTCGACGTTCGCGCGCGCTGGTCCGTGTCGATCGGCGCCGCGCGCGGCGCGCTGTTGCAGCCCGCCGTCGCCGAGAACGCGATCTACGCGGCCAGCGGCGACGGCGAACTGGTGCGGATCGCGCCGGAGACCGGCGGCGTAGTCTGGCGTGTCGATGCGGGAACGGCGATTTCGGCCGGCGTCGGCTCCGATGGGCTCACGGTGGCCGTGGGCACGCCGCGCGGCGAAGTCCTGGCCTACGACGTCGAAGGAAAGCTGCGCTGGCGCGCCCAGGTTTCGAGCGACGTGACCGCGCCCCCGCTGGTCGGGCGCGGCGTCGTCGTCGTGCGCTCGACCGACCATCGCGTGACCGCGTTCGAAGCGGACAGCGGCAAGCGGCGCTGGACCTACCAGCGCCAACAGCCGCCGCTGTCGCTGCGCGTCGGCACCGAAATGGCCTTTGCCGGCGACAACGTCGTCGTCGGCTTCCCGGGCGGACGCCTGGTCGCGGTGGCGCTCGCCAACGGCGCCGCGCGCTGGGAAGTCGCGGTGTCCGAGCCGAAAGGCACGACCGAGGTCGAGCGGCTCGCCGACGTGGTCGGTGCGGTCGCGGTCGCTGCGCGCGATGTGTGCGCGGCGAGCTTTCAGGGCCGCATCGTGTGCGCCGACGCGGTCAACGGCAACCTGCGCTGGGCGCGCGAGCTGTCCGCGGGGGCGGGCGTGGCCATCGGCGAGTCGCAGGTCTATGCGGTCGATGTGCGCGCGAGCGTGCTGGCGTTCACGCGCGACGCCGGCGCGAGCGTGTGGAAGAACGACCAGCTTGCCCACCGCGAACTGACCACGCCCGCCGAATTCCGCCGCGCCGTTGCGGTCGGCGACCTTGCCGGCTACGTGCACCTGCTGTCGGTGGCCGACGGCGCGCTCGTCGGGCGTCTGCGCGTCGACTCCAGCGCGATCGTCGCCCGGCCGCAGCGCTGGGCCGATGCGCTCGTCGTTCAGACCCAAGATGGCACGGTTGCGCTGCTGTCAGCCGCACCTTAGGAGCCCGGGGCAGCACCCATGAAACCCGTCGTGGCAATCGTCGGGCGACCGAATGTCGGCAAGTCGACGCTGTTCAACCGGCTGACGCGCTCGCGCGCCGCGCTGGTCGCCGACTTTCCGGGGCTCACGCGCGATCGTCACTACGGCGAAGGGCGCGTCGGCCCGGTGCCGTACATCGCGATCGACACCGGCGGCTTCGAGCCGGTCGCGCACGAAGGCATCGTCAAGGAGATGGCCGAGCAGGCCGAAGCGGCGATCGCCGAAAGCGATGTCGTGATCTTCGTGCTCGACGCCCGCGACGGACTGACCGCGCAGGACCGTCGCATCGCCGAGCGCCTGCGCGTGGCTGGCCGGCGCGTCGTGCTCGCCGTCAACAAGGCCGAAGGGCTGCCGCTCGAGGCAACCGCGGAGTTCCACGAGCTGGGTATCGGCGAGCCGCACCCGATCTCGGCGGCGCACGGCGACGGCGTCGGTGCGCTGATGGACGTCGTGCTCGCCGGTTTCGAAGCGCCGCCCGAGCCGGCTGAAGCGGTGGATCAACGCGCGAGCATCCGCGTCGCGGTCGTCGGCCGGCCCAACGTCGGGAAGTCGACGCTGGTCAACGCGCTGCTCGGCGAGGAACGCATGATCGCCTTCGACCAGCCGGGCACGACGCGCGACGCGATCGAGGTCGAGTTCGACTACGGCGGCGAGCGCTACACGCTGATCGACACGGCCGGTTTGCGCCGCAAGGGAAAGGTGTTCGAGACGATCGAGAAATTCTCCGTGGTCAAGACGCTGCAGGCGATCGAGCGTTGCAACGTCGCGGTCCTGCTGCTCGACGGTGCGTCCGAGATCGCCGAACAGGACGCACACATCGCGGGCTTCATCCTCGAAGCCGGCCGCGCGCTGGTCGTCGCCGTCAACAAGTGGGATGGGCTCGACGAGTACCAGCGCACGCTGGTCAAGCGCGAGCTCGACCGCAAGCTGCATTTCCTGAACTGGGCGCGCGTGCACTTCATCTCGGCGAAGCGGGGCACCGGGCTGGCCGCGTTGATGCGCTCGGTCGCGGGTGCGCACCGCGCCGCCTTCGCCAAGCTGCCGACGCCGCGGCTCACCCGTGCGCTGCACGCGGCCGTCGAAAGGCAGCCGCCGCCACGCGCCGGGCGTTCGCGCCCGAAGCTGCGGTACGCGCACCAGGGCGGGCAGAACCCGCCGGTGATCGTCATTCACGGCAACTCGCTCGGCCACGTGCACGACAGCTACCGGCGTTACCTCGAAGGCTACTTCCGCGAGCAGTTCAAGCTCGAGGGCACGCCGCTGCGCATCGAGTTCCGGACCGGCACGAACCCCTACGCGGGTTAACGCGGGCGTGCGGTGGCAAAGGCAGGGCTTTTCCTTTACATTGAATTTCGGTGCCGGGCGCCCATCTAACGACTGTCGCGCGCGGCCGCCGGGCCGCCCAGCTTGACGCGGCGTTCGTCCAACGATCGGAGCCAACATGAGCAACAAAGGGCAACTTCTACAAGACCCGTTCCTGAACGCGCTGCGCAAGGAGCATGTTCCGGTGTCGATCTACCTGGTCAACGGCATCAAGCTGCAGGGCCAGATCGAGTCGTTCGACCAGTACGTGGTCCTGCTGAGGAACACGGTCACGCAAATGGTTTACAAGCACGCGATCTCCACGGTCGTGCCGGCGCGGCCCGTGAACCTCAGCGCGACGGAGGCTTCGACCTGAGCGTGTTCCAGGTCGATACCGGACGCGTGAACCGGCGTTCGCGCGCGCTGGTCGTCAGCGTGACGCTCGGGCGCGGCGCGGTCGCGCACGCCGAGCAGGACGCGCTCGACGAAATGATCGAACTCGCGCGCTCCGCGGGGTACGAGATCCGCGGCAGCTTCTGCGCGCGCCGCGATCGCCCCGACCCGGCGCACTACCTCGGCGGCGGCAAGGTCGAGGAACTCGCCGCTCAGCTCAAGGCGGCCGACGCCGGTGTGGCGCTGTTCGACGTCGCGCTTTCGCCGGCGCAGCAGCGCAACCTCGAGCGCCAGCTCGATGTCCCGGTGCTGGATCGCACGGCGCTGATCCTCGATATCTTCGCGCAGCGGGCAAAGAGCCGCGAAGGCAAGCTGCAGGTCGAACTCGCCCAGCTCGAACACCTTTCGACGCGGCTCGTGCGCGGGTGGACCCACCTCGAACGGCAGCGCGGCGGCCTCGGCAAGACCGGGGGTCCGGGCGAGAAGCAGATCGAGCTCGACCGCCGGCTGATCGCGTCGCGGGTGAAACTGCTGCGCGAACGGCTGAAGACGCTGCACAAGCAGCGCCGCACGCAGCGGCGGGCGCGGGCGCGGCGCGACGTGTTCTCGGTGTCGCTGGTCGGCTACACGAACGCCGGCAAGTCGACGCTGTTCAACGCGCTGACGCGCGCGGGCGCCTTCGCCGCGGACCAGCTCTTCGCGACGCTCGATACAACGTCGCGGCGCTGCCACGTCGCCGACGACGTGGACGTCGTCGTGTCCGACACGGTCGGGTTCATCCGCGGTCTGCCGCACCAGCTCGTCGAGGCCTTCAAGTCGACACTCGAGGAGTCGGTCGAAGCCGATCTGCTGCTGCACGTGGTGGACGTCTCGACGCCCGCCCGGGACGCGCAGATGGCCGAGGTCGAGCGCGTGCTCGATGAAATCGGCGCTGCGCAGGTGCCGCGGCTCGTCGTCTACAACAAGATCGATCGCATCGATCGCGCGCCGTCGGTCGAACGGGACCCCTGTGGTAGCATCCGGGCCGTTTTCGTCAGTGCGATGTCGGGGCAGGGGCTGGACCTGCTGCGCGAGGCGATCGCCGAACGTGCGCGCCAGGCTCGCGCCGCATCCGCTGCGCTTTCCGAGATCGACTCCCCTGCATCCTTCGGTGCTCCTGCCTAACCCGGCGCGGCACGACCGCGCGTCCCTCCTCGGCAAGCTCTCATGGTCTCCCTGTTCGGACTTGCAATGTCGCTGAACGACCCGCAGTGGGGCCGCGGCGGAGGCTCGGGCGACGGCAAGGACGACGGCGAACGCAGGACCCAGCGTCCCGGCGGACAGGACGGACCGCCGGACCTCGACGAACTTTGGCGCGACTTCAACCGACGGCTGAACGCGCTGTTCGGCCGGCGCGGCGGCGGCCGCGGCGCCGGCGGGGGCGGGGGCATGGGTTCGCTTCGGCCCGATGCCAAGGGCGCCGGGCTCGGCGTGCTTGCGATCCTCGCCGCCGCGCTCGTGATCTGGATGGGCAGCGGCTTTTACATCGTGCAGGAGGGCCAGGTCGGCGTGGTCACGACCTTCGGCAAGTACGACGGGACCACGCCGCCCGGTTTTCGCTGGCGCATGCCGTGGCCGATCCAGTCGCACGAGGTCGTCGACGTGCTTTCGGTGCGCACGCTCGAGATCGGCGCACGAGGCCGTGGCGATCGACTCAAAGAAGCCCTGATGCTGACCGACGACGAGAACATCGTCGACATGCACTTCACGGTCCAGTACCGCATCAAAGAGGGCGAAAACGGTGCACGCGACTTCGTTTTCAACCACCGTTTTGCGGGAGGAAACGCCGCCGAGACGGTGACGCAGGTCGCCGAGTCGGCGATGCGCGAGGTGGTCGGGCGCAGGCTGATGGACGCGGTGCTCTTCGAGTCGCGCCAGGAGATCGCCGACTCGACGCGGCAGCGCATGCAGGCGATGCTCGATCGCTACGGCACCGGCATTCTGGTGCTCGAGGTGGCGATCCAGAACGCGCAGCCGCCGGAGCAGGTGCAGGCGGCTTTCGACGATGCGGTCAAGGCGGGGCAGGACCGCGAGCGCCTGATCAACGAGGGCCAGGCCTACGCGAACGATGTCGTGCCGAAGGCCCGTGGCGCCGCGTCGCGGCTGCTGCAGGAGGCGGAGGGCTACCGGACCCGCGTCGTCGAAACCGCGCAGGGCGACGCCACGCGCTTCCGGCAGATCCTGGCCGAGTACAGCAAGGCGCCGGCGGTGACGCGCGATCGGATGTATCTTGAAACGATGCAGCAGATCTTCACGAACGCGACCAAGGTGATGGTCGACGCGCGCGGCGGCAACAACGTGCTGTTCCTGCCGTTCGACAAGCTGATGCAGCAGGTGATCGGCGAGTCGAGCCAGAGCGGCGCCCGCGTGATCCCCGCGCCGCCGACGCCGGTCGCCCCGGAGCCCGCGCAGACCGACTCGCGCGCGCGCGACGGTGCGCGCAGCCGTGAACGCGAAACGCGTTGAGCGCGCGAGGTACGCCATGAACAGGATCATCGGAACCATCGTCGCGATCATCGTCGCCGCCGTCGTCTTCCGCGCGAGCGCGTTCATCGTCGATCAGCGGCAGTACGCGATCGTCTTCGCGCTCGGCCAGATCAAGGAAGTGATCACCGAACCGGGGCTGCACTTCAAGCTGCCTCCGCCGTTCCAGAACGTCGTGTACGTCGACAAGCGGATCCTGACGATCGACACGCCGCAGAGCGATCGCGTGCAGACCTCGGAGAAGAAGAACCTGCTCGTCGACTCGTTCGTCAAGTGGCGCGTGAGCGACCCGCGCCGCTACTGGGTCAGCTTCATCGGCAGCGAGCGCGCGGCCCAGGAGCGGATCTCGTCGCTGGTGCGCGATGCGATGAACCAGGCGGTCAACAAGCGCACCGTCAACGACATCACGTCGCGCGAGCGCGACCGCGCGATGGAGGAGATCCGTCTCGCCGTGCAGGAGCGCGTCAAGGAAGTCGGCGTCGAGATCGTCGACGTGCGGCTCAAGCGCGTCGACTTCGTGCCCGAGATCAACAGCGACGTCTTCCGCAGGATGGCCTCCGAGCGGCAGCGCGTGGCGACCGAACAGCGTTCGATCGGCGCTGCCGAAGGCGAGAAGATCCGCGCCGACGCCGACCGCCAGCGCGAGGTGCTGCTGGCCGAGGCCTATCGCGACGCGCAGAAGATCAAGGGCGAGGGCGACGCGCGCGCGGCCGCGATCTACGCCCAGGCGTTCGGGCAGAACCCCGAGTTCTTCAGCTTCTACCGCAGCCTCGAGGCGTACCGCGCGAGCTTCCGCAATCGCTCCGACCTGCTCGTGATCGACCCGTCGTCCGAGTTCTTCAAGTACATGAAGAATCCGACGCCGGGCCGCAGCCAGCGCTGATGTTGACGACGCTCGGCCTGGCGTTCGCGCTGATGCTGGTGCTCGAGGGCCTGATGCCGTTTCTGGCGCCCGCCGCATGGCGCGACATGTTTCGCCGCGTGATGGAACTCAGCGATGGGCAGATCCGCTTCATCGGCCTGGCGGCGATCCTGATCGGCCTCGGGCTGTTCTGGATCATTTCATAGACGGACGAGCGCGCCGCCGCGCGGCGCGCAGGGCTCGCATGGCGCGCTGGCTGCTCCCCGAGGGAATCTCCGACGTGCTGCCGCACGAAGCGCGGCGGCTCGAGTCGCTGCGCCGCGTGCTGCTGGACCTGTACCGCAGCTACGGTTACGAGCTGGTGATCCCGCCGCTCGCCGAATACGTCGACTCGTTGCTGACCGGCTCGGGGGCGGATCTCGACCTGCGTACGTTCAAGCTGGTGGACCAGCAGAGCGGCCGCATGATGGGACTGCGCGCCGACACGACCCCGCAGGTCGCGCGGATCGACGCCCACATCCTGAACCGCCGCGGCGTGGCACGGCTGTGCTACGCGGGCAGCGTGCTGCACGCGCGGCCGCAGCACCCGCTCGCCACGCGCGAACCCTTTCAGGTCGGCGCCGAGCTGTACGGACACGCGGGACTCGCGGCCGACGCCGAGATCCTCGAACTCGCCGTCGAGTCGCTGCGTAAAGCGGAGATCGATCGCGTGCGGCTCGACCTCGGCCACACGGGCGTCGTGCGCGCGATCCTCGGCGCCGACGCCGGCGCGGCAGCGGCCGCCGACGAGATCCTCGCGGCATTGATCGCCAAGGACCTGCCGGCGCTCGCCGACGCGGTCGCCGATCTCGATCCGCTCGCGGGCGACGCACTGCTCGCGCTCGCGCGTTTGCACGGCGGCTGCGAGGTCATCGCGCAGGCGCGCAGGGTGTTGCCGCCGCTGCCTGAGATCGGGCGCGCGCTCGACGATCTCGAGCAGCTCGCGCGGCGCACCGGCGCCGACGAGTTGAGCATCGATCTGGCGGACCTGCACGGTTATCGCTATCACACCGGCGTGACCTTCGCGGCCTACGCGCCGGCGCTTCCGGGCGCAGTCCTGCGTGGCGGCCGCTACGACGACATCGGGCGCGCCTTCGGCCGCGCGCGGCCGGCGACCGGGTTCTCGATCGACCTGCGCGATCTGACGCGCGGGCACGATGACGGCGCCCAGCGCGCGATCCTCGCCCCGTACGACGACGACGCCGAACTGGCTGCGCTGGTGCGTACGCTGCGCGCGGGCGGCGAGATCGTCGTGCGCCGGCTCGCGGCGGACGAGGCCGTCGATGGCATCGATTTCGATCGCGAGATCACGCGCGTCGGCGGCCGCTGGACGGTCGTCGCTCGCCACAACCCAGCTTCCGAGGCAAACCATGGCTAAGAACGTCGTCGTCGTCGGCACCCAATGGGGCGACGAAGGCAAGGGCAAGATCGTCGACTGGCTCACCGAGCAGGCCGACGGCGTCGTGCGCTTCCAGGGCGGGCACAACGCCGGCCACACGCTGGTCATCAACGGCCGCAAGACGATCCTGCGGCTGATCCCGTCGGGCATCCTGCGTCCCGATGTCGCGTGCTACATCGGCAACGGTGTCGTACTGTCGCCGCAGGCTTTGCTGGCGGAGATCGACGAGCTGCAGGCGGCCGGTGTCGACACGATGTCGCGCCTGGTCATCAGCGGAAACTGCCCGCTGATCCTCGACTACCACGTCGCGCTCGACAAGGCGCGCGAGCTGAAGAAAGGAGCGGGAAAGATCGGCACGACGGGCCGCGGGATCGGACCGGCCTACGAGGACAAGGTGGGCCGGCGCGCGGTGCGCGCGCAGGACCTGTTCGATGCGCAGCGCTTCGCCGAGCGCGTGATCGAGGCGCTCGACTTCCACAATTTCGTGCTGACCCGGTACCTGGACGCCGAGGGCGTCGATCCGCAACGGGTGATCGACGCAACGCTCGCGCTTGGCGAACGGCTCAAGCCGATGATCGCCGACGTGTCGTACCGGCTGAACGCCGAGATGGCGCGGGGCCGCCGCTTTCTGTTCGAGGGCGCGCAAGGCGCGCTGCTCGACGTTGACCACGGCACGTATCCGTTCGTCACGTCGAGCAACACCGTCGCCGGCGCGGCCGCCGCGGGTGCGGGTGTCGCGCCGCAGAGGCTCGACTACGTGCTCGGCATCACCAAGGCGTACGCGACGCGCGTGGGTTCGGGGCCGTTTCCGACCGAGCTTCTCGATGCGACCGGCGAACACCTGCGCAACAAGGGCAACGAATTCGGCTCGGTGACGGGGCGGCCGCGCCGCTGCGGCTGGTTCGACGCCGCCGCGCTGCGCCGCTCGGTTCAGTTGAACGGCACGACGGGTCTATGCATCACCAAGCTCGACGTCCTCGACGGATTGCCGAAGGTGCGGCTGTGCACCGGTTACCGCTACCGCGGTTCGACGACCGACATCCTGCCCTACGGCGCCGACGCGGTCTCGCAGTGCGAGCCGGTTTACGAAGACTTCGAAGGCTGGAGCGAGTCGACCTTCGGCGTGCGCGAGTGGGGCGCGCTTCCGCGCAACGCGAGGCGCTATCTCGAGCGGCTAAGCGAAGCGACGGGCGTTGCGCTCGATCTGGTTTCGACCGGGCCCGACCGGGAGCAGACGATCGTGCTGCGCCAGCCCTTCGGCTAGGAGGCGCTGCGATGAAGGATCTACACGTCGGCTGGGACGAGTACCGCCGCATGATCGAGCAGCTCGCGCTGCAGGTCTACGAGTCGGGTTATCGCTTCGATTCGATCCTGTGCCTGGCGCGCGGGGGGCTGCGCGTCGGCGACGTGATCTCGCGCATCTACGACATGCCGCTCGCGATCCTCGCGACGAGCTCCTACCGCGAAGCGTCGGGAACGCGGCAAGGTCGGCTGGACATCGCCGAGTTCATCACGATGACCGGAGGCGGACTGCACGGCAAGCTGCTGCTGGTCGACGATCTGGTCGACTCGGGCGTCACGCTGACGCGCGTGATCGAACACCTGAAGCGGCGTTTCCCCGCGCTGACCGAGGTGCGAACCGCCGTGCTCTGGTACAAGGCGGCATCGACGTTCAAGCCCGACTACTACGTTCAGTACCTGCCGACGAGCCCGTGGATCCACCAGCCGTTCGAGGAGTACGACTCGCTTCGGCCGCATCAGCTCGCCGCGCGTCTGCGCGGCGTTGCGCGCGGAGAGTGAACGAATAGCGGAGGCGCGACGGATGCCGAAAACAAGAAGGCCGGCGAATGCCGGCCGTTCAAGTGGTGCCCAGGAGAGGACTCGAACCTCCACACCTTGCGGCGCTAGTACCTGAAACTAGTGCGTCTACCAATTCCGCCACCTGGGCGCGCTGCGCGGCGCGCATTGTAAATGCCGGCCTTGCGATGTCAAATGAACACGGCCGCCAAGCAGTCGACAAGAAAGAGAACGGTTGTCATTGAAGCAGGAAGTCCCTGATCGCGACGCGATCCTCGCGGCGCTGACGCACGCGCGATCGCCGCTGACGCCCGACGAACTCGCGCAGCGGCTGCACGTGCCCGTTGAACAGCGTGACGCGTTCGACGCCGAAGTGGCCGCGCTCGAGCGCGCCGGCCGCGTCGTGCGCAATCGCGCCGGCCTGCTCCTCGTTGCCGCGCGCGCCAACTTGCTGTCGGGGCAGGTACAGGGGCACCGCGAAGGCTATGGCTTCCTGATCCGCGACGACGGCGGCCCGGACCTCGTGCTGCCGGAGCACGAGATGAGTAAGGTGCTGCACGGCGACCGCGTGCTCGCGCGCATATCCGGGCAGGACCGGCGCGGGCGCCCCGAAGGCGAGATCGTCGAGGTCATCGAACACCGGACCAACCGGCTGGTCGGCCGCTTCCTGAACGAACGCGGCGTCACGATCGTCGTGCCCGAGGACCAGAGGATCCAGCACGACATCCTGGTGCCGCCCGGCGCGACGCTGTCGGCGCAGCACGGGCAGGTGGTCGTCGTCGAGATCGTGCAGCAGCCGCAGCGGCACGTGCAACCGGTCGGCCGCGTGATCGAAGTCCTCGGCGCGATCGACGATCCTGGAATGGAGATCGAGATCGCCGTGCGCAAGTTCGCCGTGCCGCACGAGTTCTCGCCGGCCACGCTCGCGCAGGCCGACGCGATTCCGGAGACGGTGCAGCCGCGCGAATTCAAAGGGCGGGTCGATCTCCGCGACGTCCCGCTGGTGACGATCGACGGCGAAGACGCGCGCGACTTCGACGACGCCGTCTACGCCGAACCGATCGGCCCGGGCCGCAAGAAGTGGCGGCTCATCGTCGCGATCGCCGACGTCAGCCACTATGTGAAGAGCGGCGATGCGCTCGATGCCGAGGCGCAGAACCGTTCGACGTCGGTGTACTTCCCGCGGCGCGTGATTCCGATGCTGCCCGAGCGGCTGTCCAACGGCATCTGCTCGCTGAACCCGAATGTGGACCGGCTCGTGATGGTCGCCGACATGGTCATCTCGGCCAAGGGCGCGATCACCGCCTACCAGTTCTATCCGGCCGTCATGCACTCGCACGCGCGCCTGACCTACACGGAGGTGTGGGAGGCGCTGTCGGTGCCCGACAGCCGCGCGGCCCAGAAGCTGGCGTCGTTGTTGCCTCAGCTCAACGACCTGTACGACCTGTACCACGTGCTCGCGCGGGCGCGCGAAGCGCGCGGCGCGATCGACCTGGAGACCGTCGAGACGTACATCGTCTGCGACGCGAACGGCCGCATCGAGCGGATCGTCGCGCGCACGCGCAACGACGCGCACAAGCTGATCGAGGAGTGCATGCTGGCGGCCAACGTCTGCGCGGCCGACTTCCTGATCCGGCACAAGCACCCGGCGCTGTTCCGCGTGCACGAGGGGCCGACGCCCGAGCGGCTGGCCAACCTGCGAACGCTGCTGAAATCGCTCGGATTGCAGCTCGAAGGCGGCGATTCGCCCGAGCCGGCCGACTACGCGAGGCTGATCGCGAAGATCCGCGCGCGTCCCGACCAGCAGCTGCTGCAGACGGTTCTGCTGCGCTCGATGCAGCAGGCCGTGTACAGCCCGCACAACGTCGGGCACTTCGGCCTGGCCTACGAGGCGTACACGCACTTCACGTCGCCGATCCGGCGCTATCCGGATCTGCTCGTGCACCGCGCGATCAAGGCGATCCTGTCGCGCCAGACCTACACGCCTGTGCTCGTCAGCACGACGGTCGACACCGCGCCGCTGGCGGCGCGCGCCCGCGCGCGTGCCGCGAGGGCGGAGACGAAGGGCGACGCGACGCTCGCGATATGGGAGAAGCTCGGACTGCTGTGCTCGGCCAATGAACGCAGAGCGGACGAAGCTTCGCGCGACGTCGAGGCGTGGCTCAAGAGCTACTACATGCGCGAGCGCGTCGGCGAGGTCTTCAGCGGGACGGTCAGCGCGGTCGTTCCGTTCGGCATCTTCGTCGTGCTCGACGACCTGTACGTCGAAGGGCTGGTGCACGTCTCCGAACTTGGTTCCGAGTACTTCACCTTCAACGAGCCGATGCACGAGTTGCGCGGCGAACGCACGGGGATGCGCTACCGGCTGTCGGACCGAGTCACTGTGCAGGTCGCGCGGGTCGACCTCGAGGCGCGCCGCATCGACTTCCGCCTCGTGCGCTCGACCGATCGAAAAGCCCTTTTGGCGGCATCGGCGCCGGCGAAGCCGGCCAAGCCCACCAAGCGGGGCGAAAGCCCCGCGGAGCGCCAGGCGCGCCGCGCCGCTGCCGCGGCGCGCAAGCTTCGCGATGGCGACAAACGTGAACGCGCGCGGTCCGGCAAGCGGGGCGTCGGCGGGTCGCGGATGGCCAAGACGCGCAGGCGCGGAGGTTGAGTGGGCGGCGCACGCGTGCTCGCGGGCTTTCACGCCGTCAACGCACGGCTGCGCCACGCGCCCGATTCGATCGTAGTGCTGTACGTGGACTCGCAGCGGCGCGACGCGCGTATGGGCCAGCTTCTCCAGCGAGCGGAGCAGGCGCGCGTGCGCATCGTCGCGGTCGATTCGCAGCGGCTGCGCGGGCTTGCGGGCGATGTTCCGCATCAGGGTGTGGTCGCGGTGTGCGCCGACCGGCCGTCGACCGCGACGCTCGACGACGTGCTCGCAAGCGTGCGCGCAGACACGCTGCTGCTGCTGCTCGACGGCGTGACAGATCCGCGCAATCTCGGCGCTTGTCTGCGCGTGGCCGACGCTGCCGGGGTTTCCGCGGTGATCGTCCCGCGCGACCGATCGGCGGCACTGACACCTGCGGTCGCGAAAGCCGCGGCCGGCGCGACCGAGACGCTGCCGCTCGTGGCCGTGACGAATCTCGCGCGTGCGATGGACGAGCTGAAGGAAGCCGGGGTCTGGATCGCGGGCGCCAGCGGCGAGGCGCCGACGTCGTTGTACGAACTGACGTTGACCGGTCCGCTGGCGTGGGCGCTCGGTGCCGAAGGCGAAGGGCTGCGCCGGCTGACGCGCGAGCGTTGCGACTGGCTCGCGCGCATCCCGCTCGCCGGACACGTCGAAAGCCTCAACGTGTCGGTCGCGGCGGGCATCTGCCTGTTCGAAACGGTGCGCCAGCGCAGCGCGGCGCGACCGGGCTTGAAAGCGGCAGCGACATGAGCGGCGCGGAGATGATCGAGCGCGCCCGGCGGCTGATCGCGAGCGCGCACCGTTGCGCCGTGCTGACCGGAGCCGGCGTTTCGGCCGAAAGCGGCGTGCCGACCTTTCGCGACGCACAGACCGGGCTCTGGTCGAAGTTCGATCCGGCGCAGCTCGCTTCGCCCGAAGGCTTTCGTGCCGATCCGCCGCTGGTATGGCGCTGGTACGCGTGGCGACGCGAACTCGTCGGGCGCGCGGCGCCGAACGCGGGCCATCTCGCGCTCGCGCGCGCCAGCGGGCGCTTCGAGCAGTTCGCGCTGATCACGCAAAACGTCGATGGATTGCACGAGCGCGCAGGCAGCCGCGACGTGATCGAACTGCACGGCAACATCCTGCGCACCAAGTGCTTCGCCGAGTGCGGCGTTCGATACGACGATCCGTCCTACGTGCCCGCGGGCGAACCGCCGCGTTGCCCGTCGTGCGGAAGCTGGCTGCGGCCCGACGTCGTGTGGTTCGGCGAAATGCTCGATCCCGCGGTGCTCGCGCGCGCGCAGGCAGCGGCGTCGGCGTGCGATCTGATGCTGGTCGTCGGGACGTCCGGGCTGGTCTATCCGGCGGCCGGCCTGCCCGCGCTGGCACGTCGAAGCGGTGCGCGCGTGATCGTCGTCAATCCGAACGAAAGCGAGCTGGACGACATCGCCGACATCGTCGTTCGCGCCACCGCCGCGACCGCGCTGCCGTCGCTGTTGCCCGTGACGGCGCCTTGAGCCCAACGAGCGGTCGCAGGTATACTCGCGCGCTTTTCCAGGCCTTGCCGCACTCGAACGACGCTCGGGGCGGCTTCTATCCACAAGGAGTCTCAATGCGTCATTACGAAATCTGCTTCATCGTCCATCCGGACCAGAGCGAGCAGGTGCCGGCGATGATCGATCGCTACAAGGCCCTGATCACCGGCCAGGGCGGCAAGGTCCACCGCATCGAGGACTGGGGCCGCCGCCAGCTCGCCTATCCGATCGAAAAACTGGTCAAGGCGCACTACGTGCTGATGAACATCGAGTGCGGCAAGGCCACGCTCGACGAACTCGAGCACGGGTTCCGCTACAACGACGCCGTTCTGCGGCACCTGACCGTCGGCATGCGCAAGGCCGAAACCGGCCCGTCGCCGATGATGAAGGTGGTCGAGAAGGAAGAAGCGAAGAAGGCGGCGGCGGAACAGGCGTCGGCCTGAGCGAAAGAAGCGGAGTCGCGTCGGATTTGAACCGCTTCCGCCTGCGCGCCGTGCTGATCGAAAAGGCTGCGCTGCGCTACACGCCGGCCGGGTTGCCGGTGCTCGAGGCGGGATTCCGGCACGCCGGAACCGCGGTCGAAGCGGGCGTCGAACGGGAACTGGCTTTCGATCTGACCGCACTCGCGCTGGGCAGCGTCGGCGAGCGACTGGACCGCGAACCGCTCGGCGCCGAGATCGAGCTGGCGGGATTCCTCGCTCCGCGCAGCCGACGCTCCAGCCGCATCGTTCTTCACGTCACCGAATACACACGGATATCAGGAGTCTGAGATGGCATTCACTCGAGGCAAACCCAAGGGCAAGGGCGGCGGCCGCCGCGGCGGTCAGCAGAACGCGCTGTTCAAGCGCAAGAAGTTCTGCCGTTTCACGGTCGAAGGCGTCGAGCAGATCGACTACAAGGACATCGAGACGCTGCGCGACTTCATCATGGACAACGGCAAGATCATGCCCGCACGGCTGACCGGCACGAAGGCGCACTACCAGCGCCAGCTCGACACGGCGATCAAGCGCGCGCGCTTCCTGGCGCTGCTGCCGTACACCGACAACCACTGAGCGGGAGCACAGCATGCAAGTCATCCTGCTGGAGAAGGTCGTCAACCTGGGCGGCCTCGGCGACGTGGTCAAGGTCAAGGAAGGCTACGCGCGCAACTATCTGATCCCGCAAGGCAAGGCGCGGCGCGCGACCGAGGCGGCGATCAAGGAGTTCGAAGCGCGCCGTGCCGAGCTGGAAAAGGCGCAGTCCGAGAAGCTCGCGGCGGCGCAGGCCGTCGGCGAGAAACTCAACGGCCTCGTGCTGACGATTCCCGCGAAAGCGGGCGTCGACGGTCGTCTGTTCGGTTCGGTCACGAACTTCGACATCGCCGAAGCGCTGGGCAAACAGGGTTTCCAGGTCGCGAAAGGCCAGATCCGCATGCCGCAGGGCCCGCTGAAAATGGTCGGCGAGCACAAGGTGTCGGTCGCGCTGCACACCGACGTCGTCGTCGAAGTCGGCGTCACGGTCGTCCCCGAACAGGGCTGATGTCGATGCCGTCTCCGCACGCCCGTGTGCGGAGACGGCCCTTGATATAGTCGGTCGCATCCTCCCGGAGCGACGATGAATTCCCCCGTCGCGGACCCGCAGTTCGCCGCCGTACGCACGCCGCCGCATTCGATCGAAGCCGAGCAGTCCGTTCTCGGCGGGCTGCTGCTCGACAACAGCGCGTGGGACAAGATCGCCGACATGATCTCGGCCGATGACTTCTATCGGCAGGATCACAAGCTGATCTTCCAGCACGTCAGCCGGCTGATCGACCAGGGCAAGCCCGCCGACGCGGTGACGGTCTACGAGTCGCTGCAGACGGCCGGCCGCGCCGCCGACGCGGGCGGGCTCGTGTACCTGAACGCGCTCGCGCAGAACACGCCGTCGGCGGCGAACATCCGGCGCTATGCCGAAATCGTCCGCGACCGCAGCGTATTGCGGCAGCTCGTCACGGTCGGCGACGAGATCGCCACCAGCGCGCTCAACCCGCAAGGGCGCGAAACCAAGACGATCCTCGACGAGGCCGAATCGAAGGTCTTCCAGATCGCCGAGGAGGGCGCACGCGGCAAGCAGGGCTTCATCGAAATCCAGCCGCTGCTGACCAAGGTCGTCGAGCGCATCCAGGAGCTGTTCGAACGCGCGCATCCGTCCGACGTGACCGGCGTTCCCACCGGTTTCACCGACCTGGACTCGAAGACCTCGGGGCTGCAGCCCGGCGACCTGATCATCATCGCGGGCCGTCCTTCGATGGGCAAGACATCGCTCGCGCTGAACATCGGCGAGCACGTCGCGATCGACCAGGGTCTGCCGGTGGCGGTGTTCTCGATGGAGATGGGCGCGGCGCAGCTCGCGTTGCGCATGCTCAGTTCGGTCGGCCGTCTCGACCAGCAGCGGCTGCGGACGGGGCGCCTGCTCGACGAGGATTGGCCCAAGCTCACCAGCGCGATCCAGAAGATGCACGAGGCGCCGCTGTACATCGACGAGACGCCGGCGCTGAACTCGCTCGAACTGCGCGCGCGTGCGCGGCGGCTGCACCGCACCTGCGGCCAGCTCGGGCTCGTCATCATCGACTACCTGCAGCTGATGTCGGCGACGGGCAGCGGCGAGAACCGGGCGACCGAGATCTCGGAGATCTCGCGCTCGCTGAAGGCGCTCGCGAAGGAACTGCACGTGCCGGTGATCGCGCTGTCGCAGCTGAATCGGACGGTCGAGACCCGCACCGACAAGCGGCCCGTGATGTCCGATCTGCGCGAGTCCGGCGCGATCGAGCAGGATGCCGACGTGATCCTGTTCATCTATCGCGACGAGGTCTACAACCCCGATACGACCGACAAGGGAATCGCCGAGATCATCATCGGCAAGCAGCGCAACGGTCCGATCGGCCGCGTCAACCTGCGCTTCGGCGGCGAGTACACGCGCTTCGACAACCTCGCGCAGGGTGCGTCCGCCGGCGCGCCGTTCTGACGGAGCCCTGCGCGTGCAGCTCGTCCCCGACAGCCGTGAGCCGCACGGCCTGATGCGGCTGCTGCGACGCGCGCTGCGGCCGCGCGACAAGCGCTTCTTCGCGCTGTTCAACCGCCATGCCGAACTGTGCGTCGCCGGTCTGCGTGCGCTGACGCAACTGCTGGCGAACGTGAAAGACCCCGACGGCCGGGTGCGCGACATCGAGGCAATCGAAAAACGCGGCGACAGCGTCGTCGACGAAGTGCGCAGCGCGCTCGAGCGGGCGCTGTTCCCGCCGTTCGCGCGCGTTCTCGTCTTCGAGCTCGTCAACGGGATGGACGATGTGCTCGACCTCACCGAGGACGCCGCGCAGTCGGTGCACCTGTACCACATCACGCACGTAACGGCCGATGCAGTGCGTCTGGCGGAGCTCGCGCTCGACAGCGCGTTGAAGCTGCAGTCCGCGATCGCGGCACTCGAGCGGATGTCGAGCCCGCGCGCGATCCTGGCGCTGTGTGCCGAGGTCGACTCGATCGAGGCGCAGGCCGACCACGTGATGCGCGCGGCGATGTCGAAGCTGTTTCGCGAGGAGCCCGACGCACGCCAGCTCGTCAAGCTCAAGGCGATCTACGAGGTGCTCGAGTCGCTGACCGACAAGTGCAAGGACGTCGCCAACCGCGTCGAATCGATCGTCCTCAAGTACGGTTGAGCGGCCGATGGCGACGCTGCTGTGGGTGCTCGCGATCGCGCTGATTCTCGTCGGCGTCGCGGGAACGGTGCTGCCGGCGCTGCCCGGCGTCGTGTTCGTCTTCGGCGGGATCGTGCTCGCGGCGTGGATCGACGATTTCGCGCGGATCTCGGGCTGGACGGTCGGCGCGCTCGCGGTGCTCGCGGCGATCGGTTTCGTCGTCGACTACGTTGCCGGCGCGATCACGGCGCAGCGCGCCGGCGCGACGAAGCTCGGCGTGATCGGCGCCGCCGTCGGCACGTTCGCGGGCGTGGTCACCGGGCTGTGGGGCCTCGTTTTCATGCCGCTCGTCGGTGCCGCGATCGGCGAGTTCATCGCGCATCGCGATGCACTGCGCGCCGGCCGCGTCGGCGTGGCGACCTGGATCGGGCTGCTGCTCGGCGCGGTCGCGAAGCTCGCCATCGTTTTCACGATGGTCGGCGTCTTCGTCGCGGCTTTGGTGCTTTGACTTGACCGATACGGAGCCTCTCTATGCAGGGCGCCCCAACGAAACGGACCAGTCTTGCAGGCTACATCGAAGCCGCATTGCAGTCTCAGAGAGATGCAGTGCACGACAATGTTTTCGGCGGGTTGCGGCTGTCCAAATCGATACGTGCGATCGACGCTGGTTCACAGGGCGCGGACCCGACGCTTGTCGACTTGCTGCGCGCGGTTGAGCGTGATCCTGTTCTTGGGACGTTGATAGGCAAACGTCTCGTGTCCGTCAACATTTCCAGACTGATAGACAGGGAGACGTTGGTCATCTGGCTCCTGTTCAAAGCGTACCGTGATGGCACGCAGAGCGTCTTGACGGATCTCCGTCGCCTCGCTAGAGCAAGCCGCATTCCAGTGCGACACATAGTCGCGCTTGACGGTCTCAGCCTTAAGCACGGCGTTCACATAGATCGAACCTCAATGCTCGTGCCGTGGGAACAACTATCTGACACGGAGCATAAACGGAGGATAGAAGAAGACAGACTGAACACCTTCTTCACTCGTCCAAGCGCGGCGCTGGTACACGACGCCGTGGTGGGACGCTCGGAAGTCTTTTCCGGGCCAGAGCGGGGCGGATTGTTCTTGCCGCAGTGGGACCCAAGCGATCTGATCCGGTGCATTGGCCTCTTTGGTGGCGGACCTGCCCCCGTGGCTCGGTGGGCAGAACTGCCTACGTGGGTCCCGCCCGGTGGCATCTCCTTTCAGACCACACTCGCGTGGAGTACAAGTCCTCCTGTCGAATGGCCCGACGTCGCGTACAGGCGTCTTGCACCGCTTTACAGAAGATTCACGACACTGCCAGAACACGAACGGCAACACTTGCGAATCGCGCTCGACCGACTGAACAAGGCAAGTAGGCCCGCCCCGATCGAGGATCGTGCGATCGACCTTGGCATTGCACTAGAGGCCCTCTTTCTGTCCGACGGTGAAAGCGATCGAGCTGAACTAAGTTTTCGGCTTGCTGTCCGCGCAGCACGCTTTTTGGGTTCGAGTCGCGAAGCACGGGAAGACATTTTTAGCAAAGCTCAGGAGATCTACCGATTGCGGTCGCGCGCCGTGCACAGGGGTGCTCTACCGAGTACGACGAGAGGAACGCGGACGGATGAGGTGATTGCAGCAGGATGTGTGTTGGTTGCGGAAGCGGCGCGCAAATTCATTGACTTCGGAACCCCGAACTGGCAACGCATTGTGCTTGAGTGAGTCGGCTGCCCCGAAGCATGTTGCCTGAGCCAACGAGACTCCTACAAAACCTCGGCCGCGTGATCCGCCAGCCTCGACCGCTCGCCGCGCTGCAGGGTCACGTGGCCCGAATGCGGCCAGCCCTTGAAGCGATCGACGACGAAGGTCAGCCCCGACGAGCCCTCGGTCAGGTACGGCGTGTCGATCTGCGCGATGTTGCCGAGGCAGACGACCTTGGTTCCCGGACCGGCGCGCGTGATCAGCGTCTTCATCTGTTTGGGCGTCAGGTTCTGGCACTCGTCGATGATCAGGTACTTGTTGATGAAGGTGCGGCCGCGCATGAAGCTCATCGACTTGACGCGGATGCGCGTGCGGATCAGATCGTTGGTCGCCGCGCGTCCCCATTCGCCCGCTGCGTCGTCGCTCCTGTTCAGCACCTCGAGGTTGTCCTCGAGGGCGCCCATCCACGGCGCCATTTTTTCCTCTTCGGTGCCGGGCAGGAAACCGATGTCCTCGCCGACCGGTACCGTCGCGCGGGTGACGATGATCTCCGAGTATCGCTTCGTCTCGAGCGTCTGCGCGAGCCCGGCCGCGAGCGCGAGCAGCGTCTTGCCGGTACCGGCCTGGCCGATCAGCGTGACGAAGTCGCACTCCGGGTCCATCAGCAGGTTCAACGCGAAGCTCTGCTCGCGGTTGCGCGCGGTGATTCCCCAGACGGCGTTCTTCGCGTGCATGTAGTCGCGCAGGACGCGCAGCACCGCCGTCTTGCCGCGGATCTCCTTGACCTGCGCGTAGAACGGCGTGCCGTTCTCCAGATACACGAACTGGTTGACGAGGAGGTCGGAAACGATCGGCCCGGCGATTCGGTAGTACGTGTAGCCGCCGTGCTGCCACGATTCCATGCCCTTGCCGTGCTTGTCCCAGAAGTTCGGCGGCAGCGCGAGAACGCCCGTGTACAGGATGTCGGTGTCCTCGAGCACCTTGTCGTTGTAGTAGTCCTCGGCGGGCAGTCCGAGCGCGCGGGCCTTCACGCGCATGTTGATGTCTTTCGACACCAGCACGACATCGCGCCCGGCGTGCATGTCCTTCAACGCGCGCACGACGCCGAGGATCTGGTTGTCGGCCTTGCCCGCGGGCAGGCTCGCGGGCAGCGGGCCGGACACCGCCATCGTCTGGAAGAACAGTCGGCCGCTCGCGTCGGCGTTGCCGAGCGCGTTCAGCGGAATGCCGTCCTCGATCGGCGTCTTGCACGCGGCCACCAGCGCGTCGAGCGTTCGCGATACCTGCCGCGCGCTGCGCGCGACTTCCGACATGCCCTTCTTGTGCCCGTCGAGTTCCTCGAGCGTCATCATCGGCAGGAAGACGTCGTGTTCCTCGAAGCGGAACAGGCACGTCGGATCGTGCATCAGCACGTTGGTGTCGAGAACGAACAGCTTCGGCGTTGCACTCGGCGAGCGCTGACGCTTGCCGTTGGCGCGGGGTTTCGTTTCGATCACCGCGAGCCGGGCGGCGGTCGGACGCAGCGCCGGCGGCGCTTCGGTTGCGCGCGCCTGCGGTGCCGGATGCGCGGGCTCGGGCTTGGCCGTCTCGGTCGGAATGGAAGTGAGGATCGTCGCGGGGCGGGTCGGTGCTTTGGGCAGTGGCATCAGCGTGGCGGCGAGAGCCGCGGATGAAGGAATCGGTCGGTCCTATTCGAGTGCCTGCACGGCGGCGAGGACCTCGTCGACATGGCCCGGAACCTTGACGCCGCGCCATTCGCGGCGCAGCCGTCCCGCGGCGTCGATCAGAAACGTGCTGCGCTCGATCCCGCGCACCTGCTTGCCGTACATGTTTTTCATCTTGATCACGCCGAACAGGGCGCAGAGCTTCTCGTCCGGGTCGGAGATCAGCTCGAACGGCAGCGCCATTTTGCGCTTGAAGTTCTCGTGCGACTTCAGGCTGTCGCGAGAGACGCCGACGACCTCTGCGCCGGCCTGTCTGAACTTTGCGTAGGCGGCAGCGAAGTCCACGGCTTCCGCAGTGCAGCCGGAGGTGTTGTCCTTCGGATAGAAGTACAGGACAAGGGCGCGGCCGTCGAGCGCGGCGAGCGAAAAAGGGCCACCGGTCGATTCGGCCGTGAAGTCGGGCACTTTCTTGTTGAGCGCTACGTCCATGGGTCTGTCAGGCATCCTGAAGCACGGCGGCGACGACGCGCCGCCCTTCCGCGGTGAGGATGTTGTACGTGCGGCAAGCGGCAGGGGTGTCCATCACCTCGACCCCGATGCGCGCGCGTGTCAGCGCAGCGTACAGCGCGGGGCGGGGAAAGCGCTGTCGGGAGCCCGTGCCGATCAGAACGATTTCCGGCTCGAGCGCGAGCAAGGCCTCGAAGTCGCCGGCAGCGAGCTCCTCGAAGCTCGACGGGCTCCAGGGCGACGCCGGACGGTCGGGAGAGAAGATCAGGTTGCCGGTGAAGCGGACAGCGTTGATTTCGATGAAGCCGGGACCGTAGGCGGTGACGGTGTTCAGCGACGTCCGCGGATCCTGGTGCAGTTTCAAGCGGCTGCGGCTCCTCGTGGCGCGATCCCGCGCTGGGCGCGGGATCGCGGCGGTTCGGGTAAATTATAGGCACACGTTGCACCGCAAAAGCGAACGCGCCGCGCAGGTCTCGGGCGCCTTCGCCGAATCGAGGAAACCATGGCCGAAGTTCCGCGCGAGTTTGCGCGCATCAAGCGTCTGCCGCCGTACGTGTTCAACATCACCGGCGAGCTGAAAATGGCCGCGCGCCGGCGCGGCGAGGACATCATCGACATGAGCATGGGCAATCCGGACGGCGCGACGCCCACGCACATCGTCGACAAGCTGGTCGAGGCCGTTCGGCGGCCCGACACGCACGGCTATTCCGTTTCCAAAGGCATCCCGCGCCTGCGGCGCGCGATCACCGGTTGGTACAAGCGGCGCTACGACGTGGACTTCGATCCGGAGTCCGAAGCGATCGTCACGATCGGCTCGAAGGAGGGCCTGGCGCACCTGATGCTCGCCACGCTCGACCGCGGCGACACCGTGCTGGTGCCGAACCCGAGCTATCCGATCCACATCTACGGCGCGATCATCGCCGGAGCGGACATCCGTTCGGTGCGAATGACGAGAGGCGTCGACTTCTTCGCCGAGCTGGAACGCGCGATCCGCGAGTCGTTTCCGAAGCCGAAGATGATGATCCTCGGCTTTCCGAGCAACCCGACCGCGCAGTGCGTCGACCTGCAGTTCTTCCATCACGTCGTCGAACTGGCCAGGCAGCACGGTATCTACGTCGTGCACGACCTCGCGTACGCCGACATCACCTTCGACGGGTACAAGGCACCGTCGATCATGCAGGTGCCCGGCGCGCGCGACGTCGCGGTCGAGTTCTTCACGATGAGCAAGAGCTACAACATGGCCGGCTGGCGTATCGGCTTCATGGTCGGCAACCGCGATCTGGTCGCCGCGCTCGCGCGGATCAAGAGCTATCACGACTACGGCACGTTCACGCCGATCCAGGTCGCGTCGATCGCTGCGCTCGAAGGCCCGCAGGACTGCGTCGAGGAGATCCGCGCGCAGTACCAGAAGCGCCGCGACGTGCTCGTCAAGGGGCTGCACGAGACCGGCTGGATGGTCGAGGTGCCCAGGGCGTCGATGTACATCTGGGCCGAGATCCCCGACGCATACAAGCCGATGGGCTCGCTCGAGTTCGCGAAGAAGCTGCTCGTCGAAGCGAAGGTCGCCGTCTCGCCGGGCATCGGTTTCGGCGACTACGGCGACGACCATGTCCGGTTTGCGTTGATCGAGAACGAGCATCGGATCCGGCAGGCGGTGCGCGGCATCAAGGAAATGTTTCGCAGGGACGGCCTGATTGCGGCGGCCCGCGTGGCCGCGTGACGCGCGCGGCTTCGCAGTTGCGCCGATCACCGGCCCGCATCCGCCGGCACGAACGACCATGAATCCGATCAAAGTGGGGCTGCTCGGCTTCGGCACCGTCGGCCGCGGCACCTTCGACGTCCTGCGGCGCAATCAGGAGGAGATCCGGCGCCGCGCGGGGCGCGGCATCGAAATCGCCGCCGTCGCCGTGCGCGACGTGAAGAAAGCGCGCGACGCGGTCGGCCCGGCGCTTCCGATCACCTCCGATCCGCGCGACATCGTGCGCCATCCGGACATCGACATCGTCGTCGAGCTGATCGGCGGCGCCGAGCCGGCACGCGCGCTCGTGCTCGAAGCGATCGAGCGCGGCAAGCATGTCGTCACCGCGAACAAGGCGCTGCTCGCGCTGCACGGCAACGAGATCTTCGAGGCAGCGAGCCGCAAGGGCGTGATGGTCGCGTTCGAAGCCGCCGTCGCCGGCGGTATTCCGATCATCAAGGCGTTGCGCGAGGGGCTGACCGCGAACCGCATCGAATGGATCGCCGGAATCATCAACGGCACGAGCAACTTCATCCTGTCGGAGATGCGCGCGAAGGGGCTGCCGTTCGAAACGGTGCTCGCGCAGGCGCAGAAGCTGGGCTACGCCGAAGCCGACCCGACCTTCGACATCGAAGGCATCGACGCCGCGCACAAGCTGGCCATCCTCGCTTCGATCGCTTTCGGCGTGCCGATCAACTTCGCGGCGGCGTACACGGAAGGGATCTCCAGGCTTGCCGCCGAGGACATCCGCTACGCCGAGCAACTCGGCTACCGGATCAAGCTGCTCGGCATCACCAAGCGGACGAGCCAGGGCGTGGAGCTGCGGGTGCATCCGACGCTGGTGCCGATGCAGCGGCTGCTGGCGAGCGTCGAGGGCGCGATGAACGCGGTCCTCGTCAAAGGCGACGCGGTCGGCGTGACGCTGTACTACGGCAAGGGGGCCGGCGCCGAGCCCACCGCGTCCGCGGTCGTCGCGGACCTGGTCGACGTGACGCGGATGCACACGGCCGATCCGGAGAATCGCGTGCCGCACTTGGCGTTCCAGGCCGAGTACCTCGCCGATCTGCCGTGGCTCGGCATCGAGGACACGGTGACTTCGTACTACTTTCGGATGCGCGTCGCGGACCAGCCGGGCGTGCTCGCAGACATTACGCGGATCCTCGCAGACGGCCGAATCTCGATCGACGCGCTGTTCCAGCGCGAACCGTCCGAAGGCGAGAACCAGACCGACATCATCATGCTCACGCACGAGGCGGTCGAACGCGATGTCAATGCCGCGATCACCCGGATCGAGGCGCTGCCGAGCGTGCTCGCGCCGGTGATCCGGATCCGCCAGGAAGAACTGGTCTGATGCGCTACATCAGCACGCGCGGCCGGGCCGCCGAGCAAGGCTTCCTCGACATCCTTCTCTCAGGGCTCGCGCCCGACGGCGGGCTGTACGTCCCCGCGTTCTACCCGCAGGTCGCGCGATCGGAGCTCGACGCGTGGCGCGGCTTGCCCTACGCGGACCTCGCCGCAGCCGTGCTGCGCAGATACGTCGCCGACATCGCGCCGGCCGAACTCGAGTCGATGTGCCGCCGGACATACACGGCCGAGGTCTTCGGCCATGGCCGCGCGGACAGCGACGCGAGCCAGATCGCGCCGCTGCGCTGGCTCGAGCCCGGACTCGGGCTGCTGGAGCTGTCGAACGGACCGACGCTCGCGTTCAAGGACATCGCGATGCAGCTCCTCGGGAGCCTGTTCGAGTACGCGCTGGCGCAGCGGGGCGAGTCGCTGAACATCCTCGGAGCGACCTCGGGCGATACCGGTTCGGCCGCCGAATACGCGATGCGCGGACGGCGCGGGATCCGCGTCTTCATGCTGTCGCCGCACGGGCGCATGAGCGCATTCCAGCGCGCGCAGATGTACTCGTTGCAGGACGCGAACATCTTCAACATCGCCGTCGAGGGCGTCTTCGACGACTGCCAGGACCTCGTCAAGGCGGTGTCGAACGATCTCGACTTCAAGCGCCGCTACCGCATCGGCACGGTCAACTCGATCAACTGGGCGCGGATCGCCGCACAGGTGGTCTACTACTTCAAGGGCTACTTCGCGGCGACCCGGTCCAGCGACGAACGCGTCTCGTTCGCGGTGCCCTCGGGCAACTTCGGCAATATCCTGGCCGGCTGGATCGCGAGGCAGATGGGTCTGCCGATCGCGAAACTCGTGCTCGCGACCAACGAGAACGACGTGCTCGACGAGTTCTTCCGCACCGGCCGCTATCGGCCGCGCCAGCCTGCGGAGACGCACGCGACCAGCAGTCCGTCGATGGACATCAGCAAGGCGTCGAACTTCGAGCGTTACGTCTTCGATCTGGTCGGCCGCGACCCCGCGGCTCTTCGGGAGCTGTGGTGGGCACTGGACACGCGCGGCGAGTTCGACCTGTCCGGCACGCCCTGGCTCGACAAGATGCGGGCGTCCGGCTTCGTCTCGGGATCGAGCACGCACGCCGACCGGCTCGCAACGATTCGCGCGGTCCACGCGTCGGCCGGCGTCGTCATCGATCCGCACACGGCCGACGGCGTCAAGGTCGCGCGCGCGCACGTCGAACCCGGCGTCCCGATGATCTGCCTCGAAACCGCGCTGCCTGCGAAGTTCGCCGAGACGATCGTCGAGGCGATCGGCCGGGTGCCGGAGCGGCCGGCCGTCTACGCGGATCTGGAGTCGCGTCCGCAGCGCTTCGATGTGCTGCCGGCCGACGTGCAGGCGCTCAAGCGCTACATCGAGACGCACTGCGCGCGATGACGATCATGCGTTCCGAAAGCGGCGAGCAGCGACCGGCGTCGGGTAACCAGCGTGTGGTGCCCAAAGCGATCGGTTTCATCGGCTACTCGAATACCGGCAAGACGACGCTGATCGAGAGGCTGATCCCGCTGTTCGCCGCGCGCGGCCTGCGCGTCTCGGCGATCAAGCACGCGCACCACGGCTTTGACATGGACCGGCCTGGCAAGGACTCGTACCGTTACCGCGAAGCCGGTGCGGGCCAGGTATTGATCGCCACCGATGAGCGCTGGGCGCTGTTGACCGAAACGCCGAGGCGTCCGGCCCCCCTCGACGCGCTGCTCGCGCAGCTTGCGCCGTGCGACCTCGTGATCATCGAGGGTTTCAAGAGCGAAGGGCGCATTCCCCGCATCGAGGTGCGCCGCACGACCAACACCGAGCCGCCACTGTTTCCCGGCGATCCGAACGTGATCGCGATCGCCGCCGACCATGCGGTCGAGACCTCGCTGCCGGTGCTGGACTTGAACGACGCGGCTAAGATTGCCGCGTTCATCGTTCAGCACTTGCACTTGGCCTGATGCTGTCCGTCGAAGAAGCCCTTGCCCGCCTGCTCGACCAGGCGCGCCCGCTGGCCGAAGTCGAGACGATCGCCACGCTCGACGCGGATCGGCGCGTACTCGCCGCCGGCGTCGTGTCGTCGATCGACGTTCCGCCGATGGACAACTCGCAGATGGACGGCTACGCGGTGCGCACGGCCGACGTTCCCACTGCGCCAACGACGCTGCGCGTGTCGCAGCGCATCGCCGCGGGTCACATCGGTGCGCCGCTCGAACCGGCCACGGCCGCGCGGATCTTCACCGGCGCGCCCGTGCCGGCGGGCGCTGACGCGATCGTGATGCAGGAGGCGACCGCGCTCGACGGCGACCGCGTGACGATCAAAGAAGCGCCGAAAGCGGGCGCCTGGATCCGGCGCGCCGGCTCCGACATCGCGAGCGGGACGCAGATCTTCGCCGCGGGTCACCGCATGCGGCCGCAGGACTGCGGGCTCGTCGCGTCGATCGGCGCCGCGCAGCTCACGGTCTACCGTCGGTTGCGCGTGGCCGTTTTCTTCACCGGCGACGAGCTCGTCATGCCGGGCGAACCGCTGCCACCGGGGCGCATCTACAACTCCAACCGCTTCGTGCTGCGCGGACTGCTGGCGCGCCTCGGCTGCGAAGTGATCGATCTGGGCATCGTTCCCGACGATCTCGCGCGCACGCGCGCGGCCTTCGTCGAGGCCGCGGGCCGCGCCGACCTGATCGTCACCTCCGGCGGCGTGTCGGTCGGTGAAGAGGATCACGTGAAACCCGCCGTGCAGGCCGAGGGTTCGCTCGACCTGTGGCAGATCGCGATGAAGCCGGGCAAGCCGCTCGCGTTCGGCCATGTGCGCGGCATTCCCTTCATCGGGTTGCCGGGCAACCCCGTGTCCAATTTCGTGACCTTCCTGCTGTTCGCGCGCCCGTTCATCCTCGCGCGGCAGGGCGCGACCGAGCTCGCACCGCGCGCGCTGCCGTTGCGCGCCGAGTTCGATCTGCCGAAGCCCGACAAGCGGCGCGAGTTCCTGCGCGTACGGGTGAACGCGCAGGGCGGTGTCGAGGCCTTCGGCAACCAGAATTCGGCGGTGCTGACCTCGACGGCATGGGCCGACGGGCTCGTCGACAACCCGCCGAACCATCCGATCGCGCGCGGCGACACGGTCCGCTACCTGTCGTTCGCGGAGCTGCTGGCATGAAGGTGAAGGTGCTTTACTTCGCGCGCCTGCGCGAGTCGATCGGGCGCGATCGCGAGGAGCTCGAGCTGCCGTCCGGCGTCGCCAACGTCGCCGCGCTGCGCGAGTGGCTCGTCGCGCGCGGCGAGCCTTGGGCGAGCGCCTTCGGTGAGATCCGGCGCATCCGGGCGGCCGTCGACCAGACGATGGCCGCCGACGACGCCGCGCTGCGCGAGGGCTCGGAAGTGGCGTTCTTCCCGCCGGTGACCGGAGGCTAACGGTGCCCGTCCGCGTGCAACGCGAGGACTTCGACGCGGGCGCCGAGATCGCCAGGCTGCGAGCGAGCGATCCGCGCATCGGCGCGGTCGCGAGCTTCATCGGCGTCGCGCGCGACGTGAACGACGGCGAGCGCGTGGCCGCGATGACGCTCGAGCACTATCCGGGCATGACCGAGCGGGCGCTCGAGGACATCGTCGCCCAGGCCAAGCGCCGCTGGGACGTCATCGACATCCTCGTGATCCATCGCGTCGGCGAACTCAAACCGCTCGATCAGATCGTCCTGGTCGCCGTCACCGGTGCCCACCGCGGCGAAGCCTTCGCGGCGTGCGAGTTCGTGATGGATTATCTGAAGACCGAAGCGCCGTTCTGGAAGAAGGAGACCACGCCCGACGGTACGCGCTGGGTCGAAGCGCGCGAGTCGGACGACGCGGCGCGCGAGCGCTGGTCCGCAGGGAACGCGCGGCGATGAGTGCACTCGCGGCGATGGCGGTGGCCGTCGGCGCGGTGCTCGGCGCCTGGTTGCGCTGGAGCCTGGGGCTCTGGCTCAACCCGATCTGGCCCGAGGTGCCGCTGGGCACGCTGGCCGCCAACCTCGCGGGCGGTTTCGTGATCGGAGCGGCGATCGAGTTCTTCGCGGCGTATCCGGGGATCGCGCCCGAGTGGCGGCTGGCGCTGATCACCGGTTTTCTCGGCGCGCTGACGACCTTTTCGACGTTCTCGGCCGAGTCCGCGGCGCTGCTGCTGCGCGGCCAGTATGCGTGGGCCATCGGCCACGTCACGCTGCACCTTGCGGGGTCGGTCGCGCTGACGCTCGCGGGGATGATCGTTTTTCGCTGGCTGGCGAGGTAGTCGATGCGGCAGGGCGTCCAATTGCAGTTCTATTTCCCGGAGGGCGCGCGCCACGGCCATGTGCTGCTGCACGAATGGCTGCTTGCGCAGGCGCGCGACTGCGGGATCAAGGGCGCCTCGGTGTTCCGCGCGCTGGCGGGCTACGGCCGGCACGGGCGGGTGCACTACGGCCACTTTTTCGAGTCGGCGGGGCAACTGCCGGTCGAAGTGCGCATCGTCACGACCGAAGACCTGGCGCAGCGCTTGCTCGCCGTGCTCGATCGCGAACAGGTCGGCGTCTTCTACGTCCGTTCGTCGGTCGAATACGACTGGAGCGGCGCCGCGTGACGCGCGCGCGGCACGGCGCCCGGTGGCGTCGCCGGGCCGCGGAACTTATGCTGCCAACTGTGGCTCCTTGCTGCGGAGGCGAAGCATGACGACGGTGGCCGGCATCCTGAAGTCCAAGCGCGATCCCGCCGTTTACACGATCGCGCCGACCGCGACTGTGTTCGATGCGCTGAAGCTGATGGCCGAAAAGGAGATCGGCGCGCTGCTGGTGATGGAAGGCGACAAGGTCGTCGGCATCTTCACCGAGCGCGACTACGCGCGCAAGCTGGTGCTGATGTCGCGCACGTCGAAAGAGACGCTCGTGCGCGAGGTGATGACCTCGCCCGTGATGTACGTCCGCCCCGACCAGACGAGCGAGGAGTGCATGGCGCTGATGACCGAAAACCGTCTGCGCCACCTGCCCGTGATGGACGACGGCAGGCTCGTCGGGCTGATCTCGATCGGCGACCTGGTCAAGGACATCATCTCGGAGCAGCAGTTCATCATCGAACAGCTCGAGCACTACATCATCGGCGACCGGGGATAGGCGGCTGCCGTCGATCGATCCTTCAGCGCCGGCGCAAGCGGCTTCTTCACGGGACCGGCGGCCGCGCGCTCGGCGACAATCGGCGCGTCATGATCGCGTCTTCGCGCCTCTTGCGCCGTGCCGCCGCCTGCGGCTGGCTGCTGCTCGCCTGCGGCGCCGCCGCGCAGGCACCGCATCCCGCGCAGGAACTGATCACGCGGGCGATCGCGGCGAGCCGCGCGAACCCGGACGACGGCCGGCGCCTGGCCGAGCAGGCGCTCGAACTCACCCGCGCCGAACCGGACGCCGATCTCGAGCTTCGCGCGTTGCTGGTGCTGTGCGGGCACTACGCGGAACGCGAGCACGCGATCGCGCGATCGATGCTCGCTCGTGCCGCGGCGCTGCTGCCTCGCGCCAAGCGCGGCGGCCTGCGTGCCGGCATGCTGGCCTGCGAGGGCGAGATGCAGGAAGCGCTCGGCGAAAACGCCGCGGCGCTGTCGACCTACGAGCGCGCGGTATCGGTCGCCGAAGCCGAAGGCGACGAGGAGATGCTGGCGAACGCGCTTTATTTGCGCGGGTGGCTGCGCGGCGTGTTCGGCGACTATGCGTTGGGGCTCATCGACCTGCGGCGCGCGATGGGGCTGTACGAGAAGCTCGCGCTGCACGAGCACGCGCGCACCGCCGTCAACGGCATCGCGACCGTCTATAACCGGATGGGCGACTATGCGCAGGCGCAGCACTACTACGAGCAGACGCTGAAGACCCAACTCGCGGCCGGCACGCAACGCGAGGCGATCGTCACGCTCTACAACATCGGTCGCACGCGCGAGAACCTGCGCCAGTGGGACGGTGCGCGCAACGACTTCGCGACCGCGCTCGAGATGAGCCGCAAGCTCGGTTACGTGCGCGGCGAGGCCTACGCGCTGCGCGGCCTGGCGAGTGTGGACAACGCGCAGGGCAATGCACGGCTCGCGCTGCAGCGGCTCGATGATGCGCAGCGCCTGCAAGCGGGCCTGCCCGACGAGCGGCTGCGCGCGCAGATCGAGCTGCAACGGGGCATCGCGCTGCGGCTGCTGAAGCGCTACGGGGAAAGCGCGGCCGCGCTGAACAACGCGCTCGCCGTGTTCCGCGGTGCCGACTCGCTCGCCGAGGTGTCGGCCGTGCATTCGGCGCTCGCCGACACGTACGCCGAGGCGGGGGACTGGCGCGCCGCATACGAGCACCAGCGGAAGCTGAAGGAGGGTACCGACCGCCTGCACGCGCGCCAGATCGACGAGCGCGTCGCTTCCCTGAAGGTCGAGTTCGACATGGCCGCGAAGGAGAAGGAAAACGCGCTGCTGCTGCGCGAGAAAGTCGCGACTGAAGCGGCGCTCGCCGAGCAGCGGCGCGCTGGACGGCTGCAGGGGCTCGTCATCGCGCTCGCCGCGCTGCTGGCGGTCGTGCTCGCGATCCTGGCATTGCGACATCGGCGCACGAGCCGGCAGATGCGCACTCTGGCGATGACCGACGAATTGACCGGCCTGGCCAACCGGCGCCACCTGCTCATGCAACTCGCCGCGCTGATCGAGAAGCCGGGCGCGCCGCCGTGCGCACTGCTGATCGCCGACCTGGATCACTTCAAGCCGATCAACGATACCTACGGCCACCTGATCGGGGACGACGTGCTGAGGGCCGTCGGTGCCGCGCTGAAGGCTGCCGTTCGCGAGCCGGCGCTGCTCGGTCGCCTCGGGGGCGAGGAGTTCCTGGTCGTTCTTCCCGGCGCCGACCTTCAGGCCGCGCGCGTTGCCGGCGAGCGCATCCGCGAGGCGGTCGCCGCGGTCGACGCGAGCCCCTGGTTCAAGCATCGCTCGCTGACGGTCAGCGTCGGCGTCACGGTCGCGCAACCCGGTGTGGACACCGTCAGCAGCGCGCTGAAGCGTGCCGACGAAGCGCTGTACGCGGCGAAGGAAGCCGGCCGCAACTGTGTCCGCACGCGTGAGCTGCAGCTGTCGCTGCGGCTCGCGGCCGAGCATGGCGTCGTCCGGGTGCCCGAGACGTCGCTTCCGGCTCAGTCGAATGCGAAGCTGTAGACGAGATCGAGCGCGTTCTCGGTCCCGGCGCGGGCGATCACCGACAGACGCTGCGTGAGGCGGTAGCTCAACTGCACGACGTTGCTCGTCCCGGCCGTCGCCTGCTCGTAGCTCAGCGTCAGTTCGTCGGAGAGTCGCTTGCCGATCGACACGATCTCGCCACCGAGCGTGGCGGAGTCGCCGCGCACGCGCCCGGCGACGGACTGGCGCGGCAACAGCGATCCGCTGCCGGCGATGTCCGCCGTTCGTATGCTGAACTCGTCGATGCCGAGCCGGCGCGCAAGCTGTGTCGGAACGCCTTCGCCGCTGCCGCCGAGCAGTCCGACCGCCGCGCGGGCCAGCGCGGCGCTGTCGCCGCGCGATGCTTCGGCGGGACGCCCCAGCACGAGCCACGACAGCGTGTCGAAGTCGGTCTGCGGCGGATCCGAATACAGCCGGACCAGCGGATTGGCGGCGGTGCGCGTGATCGTGACGCCGACCTCGACCGGCAGCCCCTTTCGCAGCGCCAGGATGTCGAGCCCGGGGTTGTCGAGCGGTCCTTGGAAGTTGATGCGCCCGCGTTCGATGACGAGCTTCTGCCCGTAACCTTCGTACGTGCCGTCGCGCGCCTCCACTGCCCCGGTGGCGCGGATCACGCCGCGCCCCTCGTGCCGCACGCGCAACGCGCCAACGAGCCGCGTGTCGACGCCGTTGCCGCGCAATACGAACGCGGGGCCCAGGTCGATGCCAAAGTCGAAGTCGAACGCCACGCGCGGCGCGGTCGCTTCGCGGCGCGCGTCGGCCGCGTCCGCGGCGCGGACGACGACGACGTCGTCCGACAGCGACGGTACGGTCGGGCGCGCGATGTCGATGTAGCCGGCGTCGGCGACGAGCGCGCCGTCGAGCCGCACCCGCTTCGGCGAGAACACCATGTTCGCGCCGCCGGTGCCGACCGCCCAGCGGTCGCGCCGCTGCACCAGCGGGAAACGCACCAACTGCACCTGGACGACGCCTTCGAGGGCGGGCAGCTTCAAACGACCGGTCGCGTCGAGCCGTCCCCCCGGCTCCGCGCCGAGCGCTTGTCGGATGCGCCGATCGTCGGGGACGAAGCGCGGCGCGCCGCCGAAGCTCACCGAATCGAATACGACCTCGGTCGTTCCGCTGTCGCCGCTTTCGAGCCGCGCCCTAACGACGCCGTTTTCGAGCCGTATGCCCTGTTCGATCCATGCGACGCGCAATCCGTCCGCGTGGATGAAGCCGCTCGCGCGCGGCGCCGAGGGCGTTCCGGACAGTTGCAGATTCGCCTGAGCGGAACCGCCGACGCGGATGCTTTCACGGAGGTTCGCCGACAGGAACGGATTGATCCATGCGAGCGATGGGACGCTGGCCTGCAATTCGCCGCTCCATGGCCGCTGCTGCGCGAGCCGCCAGCCGCCATCGCCATCGCTGTCGATCTCTGCGCGTAGCCCGGCGGTCACTGCGCCGACTTCCGAGCCGCGCGCGACCGCCTGCGCATCGAGGCGGTTCCCGCGCACCTGTGCCTCGACGCGCATCTGCGTCAGTCCCATCTTCGCGCGGCGCGCGGCCGGGCCCGTGTGCACGTCGCCCGCCGTGCGTTCGATCAGCACGCGCGCTTCGAGCGACCGCGCCGCGCGTAGGCGCCATTCGCCGCGCAGCGCGAGCGGCGTTTCGCCGGCGCCTGCGGTGGCGGCGAGCACCAGGTCGTCGAATGCGCCGCTCGACTCGATCGCCTGCTCGCGATCTTCCAGGCGCCAGAGCAGCCGCGCGTCCGTGACACGTGCGCCGTGAACGCGCAGTCGCGCCGGGCCGAAGCGCACGCCATCGGCGCCGACCGCGAGGTCTGCGGGTGCCTCGAGCGCGGAGTCGAAGGCGCCGCCCGCGTTCGCGCTTTCGACCTGCCCGCGCCATGCGCCTGCCCGGCCGTCGTCTTGCCAGCCGCCGGCGAGCGTCGCGTTCAGTGGCGCGCCGGCGGTTGTTCGCGCAGCGATCGTCAGTCGGTGCGAGCGCAGCGTACCGACGGCCGACGCCTGCGCCTCGGCGATGGACAGCGCATCTGCGCGCGGGTGACGGTAGTCGCGCAGCGCGATCGCGGCCTCGATCGCACCGTCCGGGCCCCCGCCATGACGAAGCTGTGCACTGAGCCTGCCGATCCGCTGTTCCGCGTAGACGATCCGGTTCGCTTCGACGGTCGCATCGATGGCCGGCGCGCTCCAGGTGCCCGAAAGCTTGGCGCGCGCCTGCACCGCGCCGCGCAGCGGCAGCCCGAGGTCTTCGACCGCCGGTGCATTCAGCGTCACTTCGAGGTCGCGCACGGTGCCGCCCTCGCCGGTGCCGAACCCGCCGTGAACAGCGACTGTCGCCGAACGCACCGCGAGGTCGGCGTCGATCCGCACGTCGTCATCGCCGAGCCATTGCGCATCGACCCGCCCGCGCAACGGCCGGCCGAGGAGGACGCTGTCGGCGAGCGCAGCGCGCAGCGTGCCGCGCGGCGTCGGCCGCAGCGCGCCTTCGGCCCGAAGCTCTCCGTTGAGCCGCGCGTCGGCGCCTTTGACGAGCAGACCGGGGTTGAGATCGCGCAGCGTGCCGCTGACCGAAAACACGCGCGCGTTCCGCTGCGACAGTTCGCCCGTCAGTTGCGCGTACCCGCCGTCGAGGCGAAGCCGTCCCTGGTCGAGGGCGATGCGGTCGGCGTCGATTCGCAATGCCGCGTCGAGGCTGAACGGCGGGCGGCCGTGCGCCGCGCGCGCACGAAGCTGCGCCTGCACGCGCGTGCCGTCGCTGCCGGACTGCGCCGCGAGCCGACCGTCGACGCTCATCGATTGCGCCCGCGTGTGGATCGCCGCCGGGTCGACAGCGTCAAGCCGTGCATCGGCTTCCCAGTGCATCGCCGTACGCGACTCCCAGTTCAGCGCGAACTGCCCGGACGCTGCGCCACGGACGAGAAGCGCCCGCGCGCCATCGACCGCGAGCGCGCCCGCGTGCGCAGTCAGGTGTCCGCGGAGCTCGCGCAGGGGAATGCGACCTTCGTCCAGCGGGCCCGGGCGCCGGTTCGATACGTGGATCGGCCCTGACAGCGTGAATGTCGCCCCAGCGACCGGTTGGAGCTGCGCCTGTACCTGCAGGTCTGCCCGCGGCGCGCCGGCGAACCAGGCCGCGGGATCGATTCCGGCCAGATCGGCGTCGAGCGACTGCAGCGCATCGGGTGCGAACGGCGCGATGCGCAACCGCAGCGCGCCGCGCGCCGCGTAGCCCGGCCCGCCGGTGACGCCGGCGTTCAGTTGGAGCTGCTCGAGGGAGTCAAGAGCGCGCCAGGTCGCCTGAACCGGCGCGTCGACAGCGGCCGGTTCTGCGCCCCCGCCAACGACCAAGCGCGACACCAGCGTGCCGCCCGCATCGATCGGGAACGGCCTCGCCGGTCCGAGCGTGCCGACGACGGTCAGCCGGTTGCCCGCGATGTCGGCGGCGAAACGCCGGACCTCTGTGCCGCGCGGGCCGAAGGCGAGCGCGGCGTCGATCGCGCTCATCTTGAATACAGGGCGTTCGCGTTCGATCGCGAACTCGCCGATGCGCAGCGCGTGCGCGTCGAACGTCAGCGGCGCGGCGATGCGCGCAGGTACCTTGGCGGGACCGGGGCTCGGCACCGGCGACACACGGATCGCGACGCGGTCGGCGGAAAGCTCCGACAGCGCCAGGTGCCGCGACAGCGGTGCGAACGATTCGATCGAGCTGCGCACCCCTGACAGCACGACGACCGTTTCGTCGACCTCGATGCGCAGTTCGTCGATTTCGACGCCGGTGGCGAAAGCGCCGCGGATGCCGGTCGCCGTGATTCGCTCGGGCAGCAACGCATCGATTGCACGGATGACGAGCGCAACCCCGCCCGTCGTGTGCGTCAGCCAAACCGTCCCGGCGGCGAGCAGCGCCGCGAACAGCAGCGCGACTCCGAGCGCGACCCAGGGCCAGCGGCGGCGTCGAGCGGGCGTGGACTGCTGATCCATGCGATCCCTCAGAACGCGATCGCGACAGCAAAGTGCAGGCGCCACCGCCCGCCGCTGCCGTCGGGGCGCCGCTCGCCATAGGCGGCGTCGAGCGCCAGCGGTCCGGCCAGCGTCTTCCAGCGAACGCCAAGCCCGGCGCCGCGCCCGAACGACATGGCATTCCAGTCGTCCGCCGCGTCGCCGACGTCGACGAAAACGGCGCCGCCCCATTCGGCGGTAAACCAGTGCACGGCCTCGAGCGAGCCGACCGCGAGGATGGTCCCGCCAGGACGCGCAGTACCGGCCCGCGGACCCAGCGCCTGGTACGCGTAGCCGCGCACGCTGCCGACGCCGCCCGCGGTGAACAGCAGGTCCTTCGGAACGATGTCCGGGTCATCGGCGAAGGTGCGGCCCAGCTCGACGCGCGCGATCAGCACGTTGCGCTTCGGGTCGACGAGCGGCAGCGGCTGGTAACGCACGTAGCGCGCATGCGTGTACGTGAACACGTTGTTCACGAGGCTGCGCAGGATGTCGCGGGTGATGCCCGCGCCGGCGGTGCCGGACAGGATGTCGCCGCGCCTCGGGTCGGTGATCTCGTCGACCGCGCGCCGCGTCCAGGTATACGTGCCGAAGGCCGTATCGCTGGTGACGCCCGGCACGTCCGGCGTCAGCGCGTTGCGCCGCAGTTCGCGCTGCAGGTTCAGTCCGAGGCGGGTTTCGATCGTCGCGTCCCTGGCCTCGCGAAGCTGGGTGCGTGCCGCGCCGGCTCCCCAGCGGTGCGTGATCACGTTTTCGATGTCGGTGCGCTCGAACAGCACGCCAAGCGAGTCGAGCGCGCCGTTGGGCTTGGGCGGCAACAGCAGGTCGCTGTAGACGATCGCGCGCGTGCGGTCGACGCCCACGCCGGTCTGAAGCGTGTACGGGTACCCGAAGATCAGCGCCTGTCGATACAGCGCTTCTGCGCGTGGTCCGGTGTTGGTCGAATAACCGAGCCCGAAGCTCACGCGTTTGGTCTGCGCTTCGGTCAGCTTGACGACGATCGGCGCACGCTCGGCGTGCTGCGGGTCCGGCTCCACCGAGACGACAACCGAGGCAAAGTAGGGCGAGCTCTGCATACGGCGCTGGAAGTCGAGCAGTTGCAGCACGTCATAACGGTCGCCGGGCCGGGTCGGGTTGAACCGTTCGACCAGGTCGCGCTCATAGCGCCTGAGCCCCTCGATCTGCAACTCGCCGACGGTAAACGGCGGCCCGCTGTCGATCTCGACGCGCAGCGACACGCTGTGCTTGTCGGCGTCGACTTCGGCGAGCGAGTCGACGAGCCGCGCCGCGGCGAAATCCTTCTCCTGCACGCGCGCGAGCAGCCGCGACTTCGCGGTTGACCAGACGCTGTCGCGGAACGGGGTGCCGACCGGCAACTCCCAGGCCGCCCGCAGCTCGGCGGCGCGCTGCGGCTGCGCTTCGATCGCGCCATGCAGAACGAGATCGACCTTTCCGACGCGTGCGCGGGGTCCCAGATCGATTCGTAGCAGGTAGCGCGCCTTCTCCTCGCGATCGGCCTCGATCCGCACGTCCGGCGCGAAATAGCCCTCGGTGGCGAGCGCAGCGATCGCATCGTCGCGCAGTCTGCGCAGCCGGCGCTCTTCGTCGGCGGTGTCCAGGTCGGCGTCGATGGCGACGATCGACTGGCGCGCTTCGAGCAGCTTCGCGAGCGCGTCGTTGACCTCGGCTGGCGCGCCGGTCGCCTCGAAGCGGGCAAGCAGGCGCTCCTGCGCCGCGGCCGTCGCGGCGACCAACAGGATCAGGCTGACGAGGACGGCACGCAACGGGCGGGGCGATGCTGGCGGAACCTGATTCTAAGCAACGCATCGCGCCGTCCGCGGGTTGAAATGGCGCGGGCGAACCCCAGCTTGACGGCAAGCCGGATGGGCCGGCAACTGGACCAACCTTTAAAGAACGCGAACATCATGCGCCTCGACAAGCTGACCACGAAGTTCCAGGAAGCGCTGGCCGACGCCCAGAGCATCGCCAACGGTAACGACAACCCGTACATCGAGCCGGTCCACGTACTGCTGGCGATGCTGCGCCAGTCCGACGGTTCGGCGCGCTCGCTGCTCGCACGGGCCGGCGTCAACGTCGTACCGCTGACCGCGGCGCTCGAAGCGGCGGTCAAGCGCCTGCCGCAGGTGCAGGGCGGCGACACGCAGGTACAGATCGGCCGTGAATTGATGGCCCTTCTCAATCAGGCCGACAAGGAGGCGCAGAAGCGCGGCGACGCGTATATCGCGAGCGAGCTGTTCCTGCTCGCTCTGGCCGACGACAAGAGCGAGGCCGGACGGCTGGCGCGCGACCACGGGCTGACGCGTCGCGCGCTCGAAGCCGCGGTCGAAGCGGTCCGCGGCGGTCAGAGCGTCGAGAACCCGGAAGCCGAGGGTCAGCGCGAGGCGCTGAAGAAGTACACGATCGACCTGACCGAGCGCGCGCGCCAGGGCAAGCTCGACCCGGTGATCGGCCGCGACGACGAGATCCGGCGCGTGATCCAGATCCTGCAGCGGCGCACGAAGAACAATCCGGTGCTGATCGGCGAGCCGGGTGTGGGCAAGACGGCGATCGTCGAAGGGCTCGCGCAGCGCATCGTCAACGGCGAAGTGCCGGAGACGCTGAAGAACAAGCGCGTGCTGACGCTCGACCTGGCCGCGATGCTCGCCGGCGCGAAGTACCGCGGCGAGTTCGAGGAGCGGCTCAAAGCCGTGCTGAAGGAAATCGCCGCCGAAGAAGGCCGCATCATCGTCTTCATCGACGAGATCCACACGATGGTCGGCGCCGGCAAGGCCGAAGGCGCGATCGACGCCGGCAACATGCTCAAACCCGCGCTGGCGCGCGGCGAACTGCACTGCATCGGCGCCACCACACTCGACGAATACCGCAAGTACATCGAAAAGGACGCCGCGCTCGAGCGCCGCTTCCAGAAGGTGATGGTCGACGAGCCGAGTGTGGAGTCGACGATCGCGATCCTGCGCGGCCTGCAGGAGAAGTACGAACTGCACCACGGCGTGGAGATCACCGACCCGGCGATCGTCGCCGCGGCCGAACTCTCGCACCGCTACATCACCGACCGCTTCCTGCCGGACAAGGCGATCGACCTGATCGACGAGGCGGCCGCGCGGATCAAGATGGAGATCGACTCCAAGCCGGAGGCGATGGACAAGCTCGACCGCCGCATCATCCAGCTCAAGATCGAGCGCGAGGCGGTGAAGAAGGAAACCGACGAAGCCTCGCGCAAGCGGCTCGAGCTGATCGAAGCCGAGATCCGCAAGCTCGAGAAGGAATACGCGGACCTGGAGGAAATCCTGCGCGCCGAGAAGGCCGCCGTGCAGGGTACCGCGCACATCAAGGCCGAGATCGAGAAGCTGCGCGCGCAGATGAGCGAGCTGCAGCGCAAGGGGCAGTTCGACAAGGTGGCCGAGATCCAGTACGGAAAACTGCCGCAACTGGAGGCGCAATTGAAGGCGGCGGAGGCGGGCGGCGGCAAGAAGCAGGAGTTCAAGCTGCTGCGCACGCAGGTCGGCGCCGAAGAGATCGCCGAAGTCGTGTCGCGCTGGACCGGGATTCCGGTGTCGAAGCTGATGCAGGGCGAGCGCGAGAAGCTGCTGAAGATGGAAGAGCGGCTGCACCAGCGCGTCGTCGGTCAGGACGAGGCGGTGCGACTGGTGTCGGAAGCGATCCGGCGCTCGCGCGCGGGGCTCGCCGATCCGAACCGCCCGTACGGTTCGTTCCTGTTCCTGGGGCCCACCGGGGTCGGCAAGACCGAGCTGTGCAAGGCGCTGGCCGAGTTCCTGTTCGACAGCGAGGAGCACCTGATCCGCATCGACATGAGCGAGTACATGGAGAAGCATTCGGTGGCGCGGCTGATCGGCGCGCCGCCGGGCTATGTCGGTTATGAGGAGGGCGGTCAGCTCACCGAACAGGTGCGGCGCAAGCCGTACAGCGTGATCCTGCTCGACGAGATCGAGAAGGCGCACCCGGACGTCTTCAACGTGCTGCTGCAGGTGCTGGACGACGGCCGCATGACCGACGGCCAGGGGCGCACGGTCGACTTCAAGAACACGGTGATCGTGATGACCTCGAACCTCGGTTCGCACGAGATCCAGCGGCTCGCCGGGCAGGACTACGCGATCATCAAGGAGGCGGTGCTGGCCGAAGTGCGGCGGCACTTCCGGCCGGAGTTCATCAACCGCATCGACGAGATCGTCGTCTTCCACGGTCTGGACGCCAAGCACATCCAGTCGATCGCGAAGATCCAGCTCAAGCGCCTCGAGCAGCGGCTCGCCGCGCAGGACATCAAGCTCGAGGTCAGCGAGGCGGCGCTGGCCGAGATCGCGAAGGTCGGCTTCGATCCGGTCTACGGCGCGCGGCCGCTGAAGCGTGCGATCCAGCAGCAGATCGAGAACCCGATCGCGAAGCTGCTGCTGGAAGGCAAGGTCGGCCCGAAGGACGTGATCCCGGTCGACTTCCGCGACGGCCGCTTCACGTTCGAGCGGACCGTGCACTGACGCGCGGCCGGCGCGTCAGTGCAGCGGGCGCGCCGGCTGCTCTTCGCTCTCCTCGGGCGGCTCGGCGTGGACCGCGTGGCCGGCCGGATTGGGGAAGAGCGGGGCGCCACAATCGTCGCAGTACTCGAGCGGGAAGCGGTGCGCGTGCGTCGTGATGCGCGTGACGCCGAGCGCGCGCAACGCCGCCTCGATCTCCTCCTGCGCCTTTTCCTCGTCGTCGCCGAGCAGCGGCCACACCACGCCTTCGATCACCGCGTCCTCGTCGTTGGCGGTCGAGATTCCGACGCGGATTTCCTCGACGCGCTTGTCCTCGAAAGGCGCGATCGTCGCCTGCAGCGCCGGCGGCGCCAGCTCGTAGGCGAGCTTCAGGTAAGACACCGCAGCCTCCAGCGAAAACTCGCGCAGCTCGCGATCGGCCTGCCGCAGCGCGGCGTGGAAAGCGTTCGGCGCGAGCACGCGGTAGCGGCAGCCGGTCAGCAGCGGCTGCAGTGCGTTGGCGGCCTGTTCGCGGAACGCCTCGATCGCGGCGAGTTTGGCGTCGGGGTCGACCCCCGTCTCCTGCCAGTGGTACAGCGCCGCGCCTTGCGGCGCGACGATTGCTGCGAGCAGATAGCGCGTGTCCGCCAGCATTGCGACCGGCTCGCGTAGCGCCTTCGGGTCGATCTTCAGGCGCGTGCCGTGCGCGGCCGCAGCGAACAGCTTGTCGGCGAAGTCGCGCACCTCGCCGAACGACTCCGGAAGCTGGTCGATCGAGAACAGGTAGTCGGCGAGCGCGACGCGAGTGCCGCGCGCCGCCAGGTGTGCGGTGATGTGCACGCCGATGTTGTCGGCGAGCGCCGTTGGCAGCGTCGTCGCGGGCAACTTGTAGCGTGACCACGCGAGCAGCGGGATGGCGATCAGCAGCGCGTCGTGAGGCTTGCCGTCGATGTCGATCGTCGCGCTCTCGGCGCAAGACTCGGCGAGATCGGCCAGGTCGTCGTACGCGCGCGCGTTTGTGCGGGCGAGCTCGTCCAGCGCAGCGTCGATCGCGTCGTCGAATCCGCGGGCAAGCCGGTCGTTGATCAGTTCGACCAGCCGCCGCTCCCACAGCCGGTCCTCGATACGCGTTCCGGACTCGGACAACCGGCGCGCGAGCTTGGCCAGCGTATCTGCGTCGGCGGAATGGCGCGCGCGGGAGATGTAGCGATTGCGGCGCATGGCGTGTTCCTGCAGCTTCAGAGCATTGGATTATCCCACCGCCGCGCCGCCCCGCGGGCTTACGGCTGGCGGTGGATGCGTAGCTGAGGGGCGGGCGCCAGCGGCGCGTCGGCGCTTCGGCTACGGACGAAGTCCGCGAGCGCGTCGATGTCGAGCGGCCCGCCGACCCGGTCGCGCCCTTCGCGAAAGACGCGAAAACCGTCGCCGCCCGCCGCGAGAAAGCTGTTGACCGTGACACGAAAGCGATCGTCCGGCCGAATCGGGCGGCCGTCGAGCTTCAGCGATCCCTTGACGATGCGCGCACCGCGCTCGCCGTCCGCCCGCCACGCATACGTAAAGCCTTCCGACGGCTGCAGAAACAGTACGCGCTCGCCGTCGCGGCGCCACTGCGCTTCGAGGATGGTTTCGATCTGCGCGCCGGTGAGCGTCATCGTGACGAGGGTGTTGCCGAAAGGCTGCATCGCGAACAGATCGCCGTACGTGACCGTGCCGTCGGGTTCGCGCGGCACGAGATCCGTTCGTATCCCGCCCGGGTTCGTGAAGGCGATCTGCGCGCCGTGGATGCGGGTCGCCGCGAGGTGCGCATCGGCGATCAGGCGGCCCGCGGCGTGGTCGGCGCCGTCGGCGTCACGGCGCGTGAAGCTGCCGGCGATCCGGCCGATGGGTCGTTGCGCGAGCGGCGCGGCGCGCTCCGCGTAGTGCGCGACCAGCGCGGCGACCTGCGGGGAAGGCTGAAGCGGCGGAAAGGCGGCGACGACGTCCGGATCGTCGTTGCGATCGTTGGGCACCGGCAGATTGCGCGAAGTCGAACGGACGACTTCACCGCTGGCGCGGTCGATCTCGAGATCGACGACCGAAAGCAGGCGCCCGAACGATGCGCCCTGAATCACGATGCGCCCGTCGATCGTGCAGTTGTAGGCGCGGTGCGTGTGCGCGCTCAGAACCACGTCGATCGCGCGGTCGAGCTTTCGAACGATGTCGAAGATCTCGCCGCGCGGGTTGACGCAGTCGTTGATGCCGCCGTCGGTCTCGCCGCCTTCGTGAACGACGGCCACGATCGCCTGCACCCCTTGCGCTCGAAGTTCGCCGGCATAACGGTTCAGCGCGCCCGCTTCGGCGCGAAAGCGCCAGCCGGCGATGCCGCGCGGCATCACGATGCCCGGCGTGGTGCGCGTGACGGCGCCGATGAACCCGATCCGCACGCCTTCGACGGCCCTGACGACGTAGGGTGCGAAGAGCGTACGGCCTTCGCGATCGACGACGTTTGCGGCGAGAAACGGGAAGTTCGCACCTTCATAGCGGCCCGTAGGGTGCGCGCAGGTCGCGAGATCGCCGCGCGGCGTGGTCGCACAGCCGCCGGCAGCGAGGCGACGCAGTTCTGTCACGCCCTGATCGAACTCGTGATTTCCGACGACATGCAGATCCAGGCCGATCTGGTTCATCGCTTCGATCGTCGGCTCGTCTCGGAACAGCGCCGAAACGAGCGGCGATGCGCCGACGAGATCGCCGCTCGAGATCACGACGCTGGCCGGCTGCTCGCGCCGCAGTTCCGCAATGCGTGTGGCCAGAAAAGCGGCGCCGCCGCTGCGTACCGCGAGCGTGCGGCCCGCGATGCTCGGATGCGGCGCGGCGATCGTCAGATCGCCGGGCAACAGGTGGCCGTGAAAGTCGTTGAACGCGATCAGGCGGATTCGCGCCGGCTCGGTCGGCTGCGCCCACGCCGGAGCGACCGCGAATGCGACCGCGGCGAGCAAATTGCAGACGGCGAGGGCGAACCGCATCGGAACCTCCTGGCGCGATTATCGGCGCGTCGCTGCGCCCCGCGTTGCTCTGCTATCTTCGCCGCGTGAGCACCGCCGCGATACCGACGAATTTCAAGAGCGACGCCGAGGTCATCGGCCTGGTCGGCCTTGCGCACGGCACGTCGCACTTTTTCCACTTGATGTTGCCGCCGCTGTTTCCGTGGCTGATGGCGGAGTTTTCGCTGTCGTTCACCCAGGCGGGCTTCCTGATGACGGTGTTCTTCGTGATCAGCGGCGTGGGACAGGCGCTCGCGGGCTTCGTCGTCGATCGGGTCGGTGCGCGTCCCGTTCTCTTCTTCGGCGTCGGCACGCTCGCGATTTCGGGGTTCGTGCTCGGGCTGGCGGACAGCTATCCGATGCTCATCGTGGCTGCCGCGATCGCCGGCGTCGGCAACTCGATCTTTCATCCGGCCGACTTTACGGTGCTGAACCGCCGTGTCTCGCCGTCCCGGCTGGGGCACGCGTTTTCGGTGCATGGACTGTCGGGCAACCTCGGCTGGGCCGCCGCCCCGGTGTTCATGGCTGGGATCGCGAGCCTCAGCGACTGGCATGTCGCTGCGTTCGCGGCGTCCGCCTATGGCTTCGTGGTGCTCGCGACGCTCATCGCGAGGGCGCGCACGCTCGACGATCATGTCGCCGAAGCTTTGGTCGCCGCGCGGGCGACGACCGGCGCGGCCGCTGCGTCCGGTCACTTCGACTTCCTTCGTTCGAGCGCCGTCTGGATGTGCTTCGTGTTTTTCTTTCTGGCGACCGGCGCGTTCGGAATTCTGCAGAACTACGCCCCCGCGATCCTCGGACACGTGTATCAACTACCGCTGGCCTTGGCGACCGCAGGACTGACCGCGTACCTGCTCGGAAGCGCGGCCGGCATGGTGGTCGGCGGATTCGCCGCCGCGCGACACGAAAACAGCGATGTGGTGATCGCCTTCGCGCTCGGGCTCGCGGCGATCGTGGCGCTGCTTCTGGCGAGCGCGGTGGTGCCTGCGTGGAGCGTGATCGCGCTGATGGCGCTGATGGGCTTCGGTGTCGGCGTTGCGGGACCGAACCGCGATCTGCTCGTGCGCAAGGCTGCAACAGCGCAATTCGGCAGAGCCTCGTATGGTCGCGTCTACGGATTCGTGTATTCGGGGCTGGACATCGGCTTAGCGCTGACGCCGGTCGCCTTCGGTCCGGTCCTCGATGAGGGTCGTTTCTCGGGAGCGCTCGTTGGCGTCGCCGTGCTTCAGATCGCCGCGTTGACGAGTGCGCTGCGCGTCGGCCGTGGCGCGCGGGCGGTTCACGCGGCCTGAACAAAGCCGGCGACACGACGCGTCGCGGCCGAGCGGACGCGGTGAGCCGCACGTGCGACTGTCCGCCGGCCGCGCTGCCTGGGACGGCACGCTCTCGAGGTCGACGCGCGCCCGCAGATCCTGCGCCGCGCCCCAGATGGGCTCTGTCATGACGAGCGTTCGCAGTTCGCGCTCGTAGCAGGCGCGGCAGTCGTCCCCATACGGCCGCCAGCACGCCTGCCTCAGCGCCGAGCGCGGCTTCGGCACGTTCGCGTTGCGCTGACGTGCCTTGGGTCCGCGCAGCACGCAAAAGCGCGCAAAGCCGGGTAGGGCTGTTATCCGGCCCCCGCGGCGGCGATTTCAGGGCTCGAAGAGCATTTCATATCGCGGTAGCCGCCTGGTGCGTAGCACAAGGTCTCGCTTTCGCCCTGTTGTATCTCTTGCCGCATGGCGCAACGAAACTTCTATGTGCTTGTTTTTGCACAGTACGATCATGATTCTTATATAAGACAACTGTGTTGCTGCGCCGCCTAGCCGGCCATACGATCTTCCTCAGCTGTCGAGCTTCTGGGGACGAGCATCCGGAGCCTCGGCGCATCGACCTGAAGATCCATTTTCGATTGGGAGGGAGCATGACCGCACGCAAGCTCGAGGCGCAACGCCTGCAGAAGGACTGGAACGAGAACCCGCGCTGGAAGGGAATCAAGCGAGGCTACACGGCCGACGACGTCGTCCGTCTCCGGGGTTCCATCCAGGTTGAGCACACGCTGGCGAAGCGCGGCGCGGAGCGGCTGTGGAAACTGATCAACGACGAGCCGTTCGTCAACGCGCTGGGCGCGTTGACGGGCAATCAGGCAATGCAGCAGGTCAAAGCCGGCCTGAAGGCGATCTATCTGTCGGGATGGCAGGTGGCGGGCGACGCCAATCTGGCCGGCGAGATGTACCCGGACCAGTCGCTTTATCCGGTCAATTCGGTGCCCGCAGTGGTCCGGCGGATCAACAACACCCTCATGCGCTGCGACCAGATTCAGTGGATGGAGGGCAAGAATCCGGGCGACGCGGGCTACATCGACTACTTCGCACCGATCGTCGCCGATGCCGAGGCGGGCTTCGGCGGCGTGCTCAACGCGTTCGAGCTGATGAAGGCCATGATCGACGCCGGTGCCGCGGGTGTGCACTTCGAGGACCAGCTCGCGTCGGTGAAGAAGTGCGGGCACATGGGCGGTAAGGTCCTCGTTCCGACGCGTGAGGCGGTCGCCAAGCTCGTCGCGGCACGGCTTGCCGCCGACGTGATGGGCGTGCCGACCGTGCTGGTCGCACGCACCGACGCGGAGGCCGCGGACCTCGTGACATCGGACGTGGACGAGAACGACAAACCATTCCTGACCGGCGAGCGCACCGTGGAGGGTTTCTTCCGCACCAGGCCCGGGTTACAGCAGGCCGTTTCGCGGGGACTCGCCTACGCGCCGTACGCGGATCTCATCTGGTGCGAAACCGGCAAGCCGGATCTCGCTTACGCAAGGGCCTTCGCCGAAGCGATCCACAGGCAGTTTCCCGGCAAGATGCTCGCGTACAACTGTTCGCCGAGTTTCAACTGGAAGAAAAATCTGGACGACGCGACGATCGCCAGATTCCAGAAAGAGCTTGGCGCGATGGGTTACAAGTTCCAGTTCATCACGCTCGCCGGGTTCCACTCGCTGAACTACTCGATGTTCAACCTCGCGTACGGCTATGCGCGCAACCAGATGAGCGCGTTCGTCGAGCTCCAACAGGCGGAGTTCGCTGCTGCCGAAAAGGGCTTCACAGCGGTCAAACATCAACGCGAGGTTGGCACGGGCTACTTCGACGCCGTTACGACGACGATCGAGAGCGAGGCGTCCACCGCTGCGCTCAAGGGCTCGACGGAGGACGAGCAGTTCTTCGACAAGCAGATGGACAAGAAAGCCGCCTAGAATGCTCGGGCATTCGTCTCTGCGTGGCAACGCTTTCGTTGCGACGCAACTTGAGCGGCTAGAAGGGGAACTCTAGACTGCGCCGCGATTGCCACAGCGCGCAAGCGCCGGAGGGAGACAAGGGCGAGGTCGTAGGAGACGCCGTTAACAAGTCCGAAGAAAATCGTTCGACTCCTGGGGCCGCGCAAGCGGCCCCTTCTTTTTCCCAACCTCTCTGAGTCATCGGGCGCGGCGCGATAGAGTCGATTCGCCCAGCGCGAGGCGCAGCGCGTCTTGGGCGAAAGCCGCTTTCACCTTGTCGATGAACAGCCGAACGCGCAGCGGCAGATGCTTCCGCGCGGGAAAGACGCAGTACACGTTGGTCGGCGCAGCCGCGTAACGGTCGAGAACGCTGACGAGCCGTCCAGCGAGGATGTCGTCGCCGACCTCCCACAGCGACCGCCACGCCAAGCCGAGCCCGGCCAGCGCCCATTCGTGCAGGACGGCGCCGTCGTTGCACGCGAGTGCGCCGCCTACGCGGACCGTGCTCGGCTCTCCGTCGATTGTGAACGTCCAGCCACGCTGGGGTGGCGGTCCGGTGCCTGCGCCGTCGCCGAGCGTCAGACAAACGTGGAGTGCCAGCTCGGCGGGGTGGTCCGGCCGGCCGTGCCGGCGCAGGTAAGACGGTGCCGCGACGACCACGCGCAGGCTCTCGCCCAGCTTGATGCGCACGAGCGAGCTGTCGGCCTGTTCTCCGAAGCGGATCGCGCAGTCGAACCCTTCGGCGAGCAGGTCGACGACGCGATCCGACAGATCGAGCGAAACGTGCAGGCGGGGATGCTCTCCGGCGAAATCGGCTGTCAGCGGAGCGATGTACTTCCGTCCGAACCCGGCGGGGGCCGTGACGCGCAGGTGACCCGTCGCCTCGGCGCCGCGCGCAGAGACGGCCGACTCGGCCGCTTCAAGTTCGCCCAGAATGCGCTGGCAGTCCTCGACGAAGGCCGCGCCCTCCGGCGTGAGCGAAACGCGGCGCGTGGTCCGCTGCAGCAGCTTGACACCGAGCCGCGCTTCGAGCGCGTCGAGACGGCGGCTGACCATCGCCGGGGCAATCCCTTCGTGGCGAGCTGCGGCGGACAAGCTGCCGCGCTGGGCGACGTTGACGAACGTCGCGAGTTGTTTGAAGTGATCCATTGTTGAGCACAACGCAAAGAAGCTGTGCCGGTTGCCTTTCAATCCACAAGCTTTTCGCAAATATACTGTCCGGACTTTCCGTCCTCAGGCCGAAGCATGCGCGGCGCACTGTTCGACGTCTTCGGAACGCTGCTCGACGTGTACTCGGTACAGACACTGGCCGAGCGCTTCTTTCCAGGACACGGCACGCAGCTCGCACAAGCCTGGCGCGACAAGCAGATCGAATACACGCGGGTGCGAACGCTGTCCGTGCGCTATGCGCCGTTTTCCGACGTGACGCGCGATGCGCTGGAGTTCTGCGTCGCTGCAATGGGGCTCGGTGCGACCGAGGAGCAATTGCGCGCGCTGCTCGCGCAATACGAGCGCCTCACGCCGTTTGCTGAGTCGTTCGATGCGCTCGAGTGCATGCGCGATGCCGGCGCAACGCTCGGTGTGCTGACCAACGGCGATCCGCCGCTGGTGCGCGCCGCGCTGGACAACGCGGGGCTGCTACCGTTGTTCGATCACGTCCTGTCCGCCGACTCGGTACAGGCTTACAAGACCGCCGCGGCCGTCTATGCACTCGGCACGCGGGCTCTGGGCGTGCCGGCGAACGAAGTGCTGTTCGTTTCGAGCAATGGCTGGGACGCGATCGGCGCGACCTGGTTCGGCTACGTCACTTTTTGGGTCAACCGCACGGGCGCACCGCTGGAGCGCCTGGGCACGGCGCCGCACGCGACGGGTCGCACACTCGCCGATGCAGCCACGTTTCTGATTTCCCGACTTCACTGATGTGTGCGAAGGAGTACTCGATGAATCTGCCTCAAGGCGTAACGATCAAGGCACCGCTCAAGCCAGGTTTCGAAACCGTCCTGACGCACGACGCCATGGCCCTCGTTGCCAGGCTGCACCGCCAGTTCAATCCGCGTCGGATCGAACTGCTCGCCAAGCGCGCCGAGCGCTCGAAACGATTGGATGCCGGTGAGAAGCCGGACTTCCTTGCCGAGACCAAGCACATCCGTGACGGCGACTGGACGATCGCGCCGCTTCCCAAAGACCTGCTGTGCCGGCGCGTGGAGATCACCGGGCCGGTCGAACGCAAGATGATCATCAACGCGCTGAACTCCGGCGCGGATGCGTACATGACCGACTTCGAGGACAGCAACACGCCGAACTGGGACAACCAGATCACCGGCCAGCTCAATCTGATCGATGCGGTCCGTCGGCGGATCACGCTCGATCAGGGCGGAAAGGTTTACAAGCTCAACGACAAGATCGCCACGCTGGTCGTGCGTCCGCGCGGCTGGCACCTCGACGAGAAGCACGTGCTGGTCGACGGCCAGCGCGTTTCGGGGGGCATCTTCGACTTCGCGCTGTTCATGTTCCACAACGCCAAAGAGCTGATCGCCCGCGGCTCCGGTCCGTACTTCTACCTGCCGAAGATGGAATCGCATCTGGAGGCGCGGCTGTGGAACGATATTTTCGTCGCCACGCAAGAAGCGCTGGGGATTCCGCGAGGAACGATCAGGGCGACCGTGCTCATCGAAACCATCCTCGCGGCGTTCGAGATGGACGAGATCCTCTACGAGCTGCGCGAACACAGCGCAGGACTGAACGCCGGCCGCTGGGACTACATCTTCTCGTGCATCAAGAAGTTCAAGAACGACCGCAACTTCTGTCTCGCCGACCGCGCGCGCGTGACGATGACGGCGCCGTTCATGCGCGCGTATGCGCTGCTGCTGCTCAAGACGTGCCACCGGCGCAACGCGCCGGCGATCGGCGGCATGAGCGCGCTGATTCCGATCAAGAACGATCCGGTCGCCAACGAGAAAGCGCTCGCCGGCGTGCGCGCAGACAAGGCGCGCGACGCCGCCGACGGCTACGACGGAGGCTGGGTCGCTCACCCGGGCCTGGTGCCGATCGCGATGGAGGAGTTCGTCAAGGTGCTCGGCGACAAACCCAACCAGATCGACAAGAAGCGCGACGATGTCAACGTGACCGCCGCCGACCTGCTGAACTTCCAGCCGGAGAAGCCGATCACCGAGGCCGGGTTGCGCATGAACATCAATGTCGGAATCCACTATCTTGGCTCGTGGCTCGCAGGCAATGGTTGCGTGCCGATCCACAACCTGATGGAGGATGCCGCGACGGCCGAAATCAGCCGGTCGCAGGTCTGGCAGTGGATCCGTTCGCCCAAGGGCGTGCTGGAGGACGGCCGCAAGGTCACGGTCGAGCTGGTCAGGTCGCTGATCCCCGAGGAACTCGCCAAGGTCAAGGCCGTCGTCGGCGGAGACACGCGCACGTACGATCGCGCCGCGCAGATCTTCGAGCAGATGAGCACGCAGGAGACGTTTGCCGAGTTCTTGACACTGCCGCTGTACGAGGAGCTCGAATAGAGGATTCCGGCCGTGCCGCCGGCGCCGGCCAGTCACACGTATCTCGGCATCCGGCGTATGGTCCGGCGTGAGATCGACCGACGAGGAGGAACGCCGTGACGCTGTGTCCGATTGCCGTGGTCGCCGGCTGCCGCAAGTGCCCGGCGTTTTCCGTGTGTCCGCTCAAATCCGTGATCGGCGATCAGAAAGCCGGGCGCGAGCGCAAACCCGACGCGGCCGCCGCCAAGCGGCCGCGATCCGGCGGAAGCAGAAAGTAGCGGCCGCTAGATCATGGTGCCGACGAGCGCGGCGGTTGCGCACGTTGCGAGCAGTCCGCCGGCGATCGACTTGAACCCGAGTTGCGCGAGCTCGGCGCGGCGGTGCTCGGGCAACATCGTCGCCATCCCGCCGAGCATGATGCCGAGACTGCCGAAGTTGGCGAATCCGCACAACGCGTAGGTCATGAGCAGCCGGCTGCGCTCCGACAACGCAGCCGGCGGCAACGCGGCAAGGTCGAAGTACGCGACCATCTCGTTGAGGACGGTCTTCTTGCCGAGCAGGAAGCCGGCCGCCTGCGCCTCCGACCACGGGATGCCACTGGCCCACGCCAGCGGCGCGAAGAACCAACCGAAGATGCGTTCGAGCGTCAGCGGCGCGCCGGCGACATCCGGCAGCGCGCCGAGCAGCATGTCGGCCAGCGCCACCAGTGCGACGAAAACGATCAGCATCGCGACGATGTTCAGCAGCAGTTGCAACCCCTCGAACGTGCCGCGCGTGACGGCCGCCATCGCGCTCGGGTCCTGCGTTTCGAATCGCGCGTCAGCGTCGTCGGTACGCTCCGGCGGCACCATCAGCGCGGCGACGACGATCGCCAGCGGCGTGGCGACCACGGATGCCACCAGCAGATGTGCGAGCGCGTTGGGCACGATCGGCGCGAGCACCGTGGCGTAGAGCACGAGCACGGTGCCGGCGATCGTCGCCATCCCGCAGTTCATCACGATGAACAGCTCCCCGCGCGACAGTCGCGCCAGGTACGGCTTCACGACCAGCGGCGCCTCGACCATGCCGACGAAGACGTTCGCCGCTGCCGACAGTCCGACCGCGCCGCCGATTCCCATGCTCCTGCGCAGGAGCCACGCGATGCCCCGCACGATCGCCGGCAAGATGCGCCAGTGAAACAGCAGCGCCGAGAGCGCGGCGACCAGCAGAACCAGCGGAAGCGCGCGGAAAGCCAGCACGAAGCTCGCACCGGGCCTCGTCTCCGCAAAGGGCAGTTCGCCTCCGCCGAGAAAGCCGAACACGAACCGGGTGCCCGCCTCGGTCGCGCGGTCGAGCGCTTCGACGACCCCATTGAGCTTGGCAAACGCGTCGGCCACGGGCGGAGCCCTGAGCAGCAGCGCGGCCAGCACGAAAGCGAGCGCCAGGCCGGCGACGACCGCGCGCCACGGAATGCCGCGGCGGTCCTCCGAACCCAGCCACGCGATCGCGAGGAGCGCGCTCAGTCCGAGCAGGCAGTGCAGCGTCTGCATGATGGCTCCGTTGGGCAACGCGATTGAACCATGCGGCCGTCCTAACGGCCAGTGCGAATCGAGCGATCGCTCGACGCCGCGCGGGCGGCCAGGCGCTAGGATGCTTGCGACTGGTTCGACCGCGCCTCAGGCGCAGGGAGTGGCGATGAACCCGAACGATGTGCCCGCTCGGCTGCAGGCGATTTTCGAGGCGCAACGTGAGGCCTATGACCGCGACGACTTTCCGACATGGGAAGTGCGTAGGGACCGTCTGCGCCGGTTGCGCCGACTGCTCGAAGAGAACGAACCGGCGCTCGAAGTGGCGATCGCCGCCGACTTTGGCTGCCGCCCGCGGCTGGAGACGCAGATCGCAGAATTTTTCCCGGCGCTTGCCGAGATCAAAGGCGCGCTCCGCCATGGCAAGCAGTGGATGAAGCCGCGTCGCGTGTGGGTGTCCAAGTGGTTTCTACCCGCGCGCGCCGAGATCCTGCCGCGGCCGGTCGGCGTCGTCGGCATCATCGTCCCGTGGAACTACCCGGTGTACCTGTCGATCGGCCCGATGGTCGGCGCTCTCGTCGCGGGCAATCGCGTGATGGTCAAGCTGTCGGAATACACGCCGGCTTTCGGCGAGCTGTTCCAGCGGCTCGTCGCGCAGACCTTCCGCCCCGACGAAGTGAGCGTCGTTCTGGGTGGACCCGATGTTGCCGCCGCGTTCAGCGCTTTGCCTTTCGATCACCTGCTGTTTACCGGGTCGACTGCGATCGGACGCAAGGTGATGGCGGCCGCGGCCGAGAATCTGACGCCGGTCACGCTCGAGCTCGGCGGCAAGTCGCCGACCGTCGTCGCACCCGGGTATTCGATCGAGCGCGCAGCCACGCGCATCCTCGCGGGCAAGCTGCTCAACGCGGGGCAGACGTGCATCGCGCCCGACTACGTGCTGCTGCCACGCGACAGCGTCGATGACTTCGTGGTCGCGGCGCGCGCTCAGTCGCGCCGCATGTATCCCCGCGGGCTCGCCAGCGGCGAGTACACGAGCGTCATCAATGCGCGGCAGTACGAACGTCTTCTCGGTTATCTCGACGAGGCCGCCGCGCTCGGCGTGCGCATCGAACCGCTGTTCGACGGTGCGCAGCGCGATGACCCCGCGCACCGCCTCGCGCCCGCGCTGCTGATCGAGCCTCCGCCCGCGGCCGCGGTGATGCGCGATGAGATCTTCGGCCCGCTGCTGCCGCTGGTTGGCTACGACCGCGTGGACGACGCGATCGGGTTCATCAACGCGCGCCCGCGCCCGCTCGCGCTGTACTGGTTCGACGACGATCGCGAGCGCACCGAACGCGCATTGCGCCGCACGCACGCGGGCGGCGTCTGCGTCAACGAAACGCTGGTCCACGTCGCGCAGGAAGAGCTGCCTTTTGGCGGCATCGGGCCGTCGGGCATGGGGCACTATCACGGGCGCTGGGGCTTCGAGACCTTCAGCAAGCTCAAACCCATCTTCCGCCAGTCGCGGCTGAATGGCATGGGGCTTTTCATGCCGCCTTACGGCAGGCACGTCGAGCCGCTGCTGCGGCTGATGAAGCGCTTCTAGCGCGCGTTCACTCGAGCAGGCCGAGCGGGATCGTCTCGACGGGTTCGCCGGCCGCGTAGTCGGTCTGCGGGCCGACGGCGATCAGCGCGTCGGCCTCGGTGACCGTCCTGAGCATCGCCGAGCCCTGATCCTTCAGCGGTGCCACCGTCAACGTGCCGCGCGCATCGCGCACGAAACTCGCGCGCCGGTAGTCGATGCGTCCGCCGCGCACATGCACCGGGGCTGCGAGCGGCACCGGGATCGAAGCCGGCACCGTGGCGATGCCCCCGGCGAGGTGCGTCAGAACGGGGCGCGCGACGAGATGGAACATCACGAAGGCGGCGACGGCGTTGCCGGGCAGCCCGAGCAGCGCCATCGCATGGCCGGACTGCGTCAAGCGGGCGACCGCAAGCCCGCGGCCGGGACGGATGTTCAACGCGACGAAGCGCACGCCGCCCGCTCGCCGCACGATGTCCGCATCCCCTTGTGCGGCACCGCCGCTGATCACGACCGCGTCGAGCCGGTCGGCGAGCGCGCGGGCGAGCGTGTGCTCGAAGTCCGCAACTCGATCCGGGCAGATCCCCAGATCGATCGCCTCGAAGCCCGATCGCTCAAGCGCGGCGCGCAGAAAAGGCCGGTTCGCGTCGTAGGCGGCGCCCGCTGCGAGTGGGGCCGGCGGATCGGCGAGCTCGTCGCCGGTCGAGAGCAGTCCCACGCGCAAGCGGCGCATCACGGGCAGTTCGCTGCGGCCGATCGCGGCGGCGAGTCCCAGGTCGGTCGCTCGCAACTGCCGCTGCGAAGCGAGAACGATGTCGCCGCGCGCGACGTGTTCGCCGCGCCGGCGCACATTGGCGCCAGCGGCGGGCACATGAATCACGCGCACCTGGCCGTTTTCGCGAACCGTGTCCTCGAGCATCACGACCGTGTCCGCTCCCGGCGGCAGCGGCGCGCCGGTCATGATTCGCACACAGCAACCCGGTTCGACACCGCCCAAAAACGCATGGCCCGCCAGCGCCGTGCCGATCTCGCGCAACGCCGGCTGCCCGAGATCGGCGCTGCGCAACGCGTAGCCGTCCATCGCGGCGTTGTCGAAAGCCGGCAGATCCAGCGGTGAGGCGATGTCCTCGGCGAGGATGCGCGCCAGCGCCGCTGTCGTCGGAACGCGCTCGATGCCTTCGATCGGATCGAGCGTCGCGATCAGCTCGGCAACGGCTTCGTCAACCGATCGCTCGCCTTCCGTCATGGCGTGGCGCGCAGCACGGCCGCGCGCAGATCGGCCGATGCGTTGAGATTGGAAAAGGCGGACGCATCGTCGAACTCGACGGTGCGTGCGCCGACGCTGTCGAGCCACGCGGTCACGCGCCGCTCGCCTCGCGCGAGCGCATCGTCCAGGCGTCTGCCCAGCGTCGCGTGCAACAGGCAGCACAGGCCGTGCGTGCGACCGCCGGCAGCGGCCACGCTCGCCGGCGCACCGCCGAGCCCTGCGGCCAGGCGTTCGACCAGGTCGAGCGGAACGTTCGGGGTATCGCAGGGGACGACCGCGAGCCATGGCGTGCGAGCCGCGGCCAGCGCAGCGCGGATGCCCGCCAGCGGGCCCGCAAAGGGTCCGTGTTCGGGCGCATCGGTCACGACAGTCGCGCCGAACACGGCGTAACGGTCGAGGTTGCGGTTGGCGCTGATCAGCAACGCGCCGACCTGCGGAGCGAGCCGGGCGAGCACGCGCGCAGCCAGCGGCTGGCCGTCGAATTCGACGAGCCCCTTGTCGAGACCACCCATGCGGGTGCCTCGGCCGCCGGCGAGCACGACGCCGGTGATGTCTTCGCGAACGGGGATCGCCAAAGTCGCTGCTCTAGCCGCCGATGTACGACATCTCGATCTTGGGCAGCGCCGCGGTCGCCTCGGTGCGGATCTCGGAGTAGCGGTCCGCGCGCTGCGACCAGATTCGACCGATCGCGGTCGAAATCTGCGCATCGCTCGCGCCTCCGCGCACCAGCGCGCGCAGGTCGTAGCCGCGCTGCGCGAACAGGCACAGATACAGGCGGCCCTCGGTCGACAGTCGCGCGCGCGTGCAGTCGCGGCAGAACGCCTGCGTCACGCTCGAGATCACGCCGATCTCGCCGCCGCCGTCGCGGTAGCGCCAGCGCTCGGCGACCTCGCCCGGGTAGTTGGGGTCGATCGCTTCGACCGGCATCTCGGCGTCGATGCGGCGGATGACCTCGGCCGACGGCACGACGTCGTCCATCCGCCACCCGTTGGACGATCCGACGTCCATGAACTCGATAAATCGCAGGATCCGACCGCTGCCCCTGAAATGGCGCGCCATCGGCAGGATCTCGTGATCGTTGACGCCGCGCTTGACGACCATGTTGATCTTGATCGGCGCAAGCCCGGCGGCCTCCGCTGCGTCGATTCCGGCGAGCACGTCGCGCACCGGGAAGTCGACGTCGTTCATGCGGCGGAATGTCGCGTCATCGAGCGCGTCGAGCGACACGGTCACGCGCTTCAAACCGGCGGCTGCCAGCGATTTCGCCTTGCGTGCGAGGATCGAGCCGTTGGTCGTCAAGGTCAGGTCGAGCGGCTTGCCGGTGTTCGTCGTCACGCTCGCGAGCATCTCGATCAGCTTTTCCAGATCCTTGCGCAGCAACGGCTCGCCTCCGGTCAGGCGGATCTTCTCGACGCCGTGTTCGACGAACAGCCGCGCCAGCCGCGTGATCTCCTCGAAGGTCAGCAACTCGCCGTGCGGAAGGAAGTGGTAGTTCTTGTCGAACACTTCCTTCGGCATGCAGTAAGTGCAGCGGAAGTTGCACCGATCGGTCACCGAGATGCGAAGGTCGTGCAGCCGTCGCCCGAGCCGGTCGGCGATGCGGCCCGTCGCCGCCTCGGTTTCATGCGGCAGCGACGGGCGGATCGCTGCCACGCGCTCGTCGAGCAAGGGGATGATGCGGTCGGTCATCGCGACGGCCTCCGCGGCGATGTTACCGGGTCGGTCGGAGCCGGCAAGGCCAGGTGCGGCACGCCCGCGGCGGCGGCGTGGGCATGTCCCGACGCCACCGCCGCGCGGTCGACGCCGCGTCAGGCCGCGGCGCGGCGCGTCTCGACTTGGATCAGCGGACCGACATCGAGCGGCGGCAGGACCGGGCGCTCGCGCGGAACGCGTACCGGCCGCGGCTCGGCAGCCAGGCGCGCCTGCGTCTCGGCGAGCTTCAGCGGCTCAGTTTGCACCAGGATCAGCCCGGCACGGTCGAGCACCGGCAGCAGTTCGTCGATCGGAAGCGGTGCCGGGACGGCCTTGGGCAACGCGGGCGCGGCACTGGCACTGATCGCGGCCGGCATCGGCGCGGCCGTGGGCGCAGGCGCAGGCGCGGGCCGGGGAGCGGGTGCTGCCGCAGGTTGCTGTCGTTCAGGCGATGGCTGGGGCGGTGCGGCAGCGGCAGGAGCAGCGGCTTGAACCGCGCTCGGAGCGGGCTCTTCGCTTGACACGACTACTTCGGCTTCGACGGCTTCCGCTGACGCTGCCGTCTCCGTGGCCGCTTCGACGCCACCGACTTCCGGAGCGCGCTCACCGCCGCGCCCACGGCGGCGCCGACGGCGCCGACCGCGCCGCTCCTCCGTCGCCGCCTCGGCCGATGCGACCGGTCCCTCCGCTGCGGGTGGCACGACGGCGACCGCCGGCGGCGGAGCCGGCGCTACGGACTCCGCTTCGACCGCCTTCGCCGCGGCGGCGGCCACCGGCGCGGGCTGCGGGCGCGGCCCGGGTTCGCGGCGCTTTTCTTCGCGGCGCTCGCCGCGCGCCTCCGCGCCAGGCTGTCTGGCCAACGGTCCGCCCGCCGGGCCACGCCCGGCACCAGCCTGCTCGCGCGGCTTCTCGCCGCGCTCCGCCCTTTCGGCCTTGCGGCCCTGCTGCTGCTCGGGGTGACCCTCGCGCCGCTCTTCGCGCGGTCCGCGCTCGCCACGCCGGCCCTCGCGCCGCTCATCCCGGCCGCGACGGTCGCGATGACGCTCGCCTCGGTCGCGACCCTCGCGCTCCTCGCGAGGTTTGGGCGCTGCTGCGGCCGCAGCGACGGGTGCGACGGCCGGCGCGGGCTCGCGCGCAAAGAAGCGCTTGATCCGGGTCCAGAACGATGGCGTCGGGGCGGGCGCCGCAGCCACTGGCGCGACCGGCGCCGGCGCGGGCGGAGCGACGACCGGCGCGGGCGTCTCCGGAACGATGCCGCGCACGACCGCCTCCTGCTTCGGCTTCGCGCGCTCTTCGTCGGCCTTGCGGGCATAAGGCGTCTCGGTCGGCGGAGAGATCGCGCGCTCGTAACTCGCCTTGGTCTGGTCGAGCCGCTCGTCGTCGTGGCGCAGCCGCTCGATGCTGTAGTGCGGTGTCTCGAGGTACTTGTTCGGGATCAGCACGATCGACACGCGTAGCCGCGCTTCGAGCTTGGCGATGTCGGCGCGTTTCTCGTTGAGCAGGTAGGTCGCGACGTCGACGGGCACCTGCGCGTGGATCGCGGCGGTGTTCTCCTTCATCGCTTCTTCCTGCAGGATGCGCAGGATGTGCAGCGCGGAGCTCTCGGTGTCGCGGATCACGCCGACCCCGTTGCAGCGAGGGCAGGTGATGTGGCTGCCCTCGGACAGCGCCGGCCTCAGGCGCTGGCGCGACAGCTCCATCAGCCCGAAGCGGGAGATCTTGCCCATCTGCACGCGCGCGCGGTCGTAGTGGAGCGCCTCCTTGAGCCGCGCTTCGACCGCGCGCTGGTTCTTCGGGTCCTCCATGTCGATGAAGTCGATCACGATCAGCCCGCCCAGGTCGCGAAGGCGAAGCTGGCGCGCGACCTCGTCGGCGGCCTCGAGGTTGGTCTTCAGCGCGGTTTCCTCAATGTCGGCGCCCTTGGTCGCGCGCGCCGAGTTGACGTCGATCGACACGAGCGCCTCGGTATGGTCGATGACGATCGAGCCGCCGGAAGGCAGCGGCACCGTCCGCGAGTGCGCGGTCTCGATCTGGTGCTCGATCTGGAAGCGCGAGAACAGCGGGATGTCGTCCTTGTAGCGCTTGACGCGATTGACCATGTCGGGCATCACGTGCGCCATGAACTGCCGCGCCTGTTCGTAGACCTCGTCGGTGTCGATCAGGATCTCGCCGATCTCCGGGTGGAAGTAGTCGCGGATCGCGCGGATCACGAGGCTCGACTCTTCGAAGATCAGGAACGGCGCCGGGTTCAGCCGCTTGTTCTTCTGCCCGTCGGTGGTCGGCGACGTCGTCAGGTTGCCGGCGGCGTCGCGGTACTGCGGCGTGGCCGCTTCCTCGATCGCGCGCCACAGTTGCAGCAGGTAGTTCAAGTCCCACTGCAGCTCTTCGACCGAGCGCCCGATGCCCGCTGTGCGCGCGATCACGCTCATTCCGGGCGGAAGCTGGAGCTGTTCGATCGCCTCGCGCAGTTCCTGCCTGTCCTCGCCTTCGATGCGGCGCGAGACGCCGCCGCCGCGCGGGTTGTTGGGCATCAGCACCAGATAGCGGCCCGCGAGCGAGATGAAGGTGGTCAACGCGGCGCCCTTGTTGCCGCGCTCCTCCTTCTCGACCTGGACGATCAGTTCCTGGCCCTCTGAAATCGCTTCGTTGATCTTCGCCCGGCCGACGTCCACGCCGGGTTTGAAGTAGCTGCGCGAGATCTCCTTGAACGGCAGAAACCCGTGGCGCTCTTCGCCGTAGTCGACGAAGCAGGCCTCGAGGCTCGGTTCGACGCGCGTCACGACACCCTTGTAGATGTTGGACTTGCGCTGCTCGCGACCCGCGGTCTCGATGTCGAGGTCGATGAGCTTCTGACCGTCGACGATGGCCACGCGCAGCTCTTCGGCATGCGTGGCGTTGAAAAGCATGCGTTTCATCAGCACTCCTTCCGCACCCAGGGGCGCGGGCGTGTGCCGAATCGGATCGGGCGAGGGAAAGAACCGGGCGCCGCGGCGCGACGCCGATCAGCCGTGCACGGGTGCGCGCGGCCGCGCGAATGCACCCGCGGCGCGCACGACGCCGACCGATGCACCACGTCTCCGCGAAGGATCGGGCGACTTGTCGGGGTGGACAGCGCTGATGGACACGGTGGATCTCGTTCTTTTCTTCCGGTGCCGCTTTTTGCGCGGCAGCGTTGCTCGACTCGATTCAGCCGGGGTGGCCGCAGCGGGCGTCCACCTCCTCGTTGCCGAACGGCGCCGCCGACATCTCCGCCTGGCTTGGCACCGTTCCTGTTCATCGCGCACTGGTCCGTCGTCCGCCGGACCGGTGACGCTCCCATCGGCGGCGATCGGGTCGGGCCGCGCGTGCGGCACGCCTCGCTACAATCGCTGCCCGCTGGAGCTCGTTCGGGCTGAGCTCGCCGGACGCCTGTCGTCCCGCGCTTCCACAAACCTGAGCAGTCACTTTAACTGCGCTGCCCAACTCCAACGCGCGCAAGTATAGGCAAGATGGAAGTCGGCAGCAAAAGGCGTACCCCGCGGCGAGCCACGGAATCGCGGGGCGATCGCCCGGTCGCGACGGCGATCGCCCCGGACCGCGTGACCTACGTGACGGTCGGCGAAGATGCCGCAGGGCAGCGCCTGGACAACTTCCTGCTTCGCCTCGCCAAAGGTGTGCCGAAGAGCCACGTCTATCGGGTCGTCCGTAGCGGCGAGGTGCGCGTCAACCGGGCGCGCGCCGCGGTCGATCAGCGTCTGGCGGCGGGCGACGAGGTGCGCATCCCGCCGATGCGGCTGGGCACGACCGCCCGACCCGCTCCGCCGCCGGCGGAGATGCCGCCGATCCTGTACGAGGACGAGCACCTGATCGCCGTCGACAAGCCGGCGGGCTTGGCCGCGCACGGTGGCAGCGGCGTATCGCACGGATTGATCGAGCGTGTGCGTGCGGCGCGGCCGCACCAGCCGTTCCTGGAACTCGCGCACCGGCTCGACCGCGAGACCTCCGGAATCCTGCTGCTCGCCAAGTCGCGAAAGGCGCTGCTCGGCCTGCATCGGCAACTTCGCTCGGGCGAAGTCGACAAGCGTTACCTGGCACTGGTGCGGGGCGACTGGGTCAACGGACGCCAGCACGTCCGGTTCGCGCTGAAGAAATTCGTCACGCGTGCCGGCGAACGGCGCGTCGCTGTCGACGAGGAGGGCCAGGCATCGCACACGGTCCTGAACCTGCGTGCACGCTACGGCGCGTTTTCGCTGCTCGAGGCGGAACTGCGAACCGGGCGCACGCATCAGATACGCGTGCATCTGGCGCATCTGGGATTTCACATCGTCGGCGACGACAAGTACGGTGACTTCGAGCTGAACCGCCGCGTCGCGCGTGGCGAATTCGGTGTGCCGCTCGACCGGATGTTCCTGCACGCGGCGTCGATGCGCCTGCGTCATCCCGTGACCGGCGAGTTGCTCGAACTGGAAGCGGCGTTGCCGCGCGAGTGCAGGGAATTCCTGCGGAGCCTGCAAGATGCGGCGACGGTTTGACCTGATCGTCTTCGACTGGGACGGCACGCTGGTCGATTCGACGGCGACGATCGCGCGCTGCATCCAGTACGCGGCGGCCGACCTCGGGTTGCGCATCCCCGACTTCGAACAGGCGAGCCACGTGATCGGGCTCGGCCTGCACGACGCGCTGACGCGCGCGGTGCCGGACCTGCCGCCTGAGCGCGTCGTCGAATTCTCGTCGCGCTATCGCGTGCACTACCTCGCGCGGGAGAACGAACTCGAGCTGTTCGCCGGCGCGCGCGAGCTGATCGAAGCGCTGCGTGCGGTCGAACTGCGACTGGCGATCGCGACCGGCAAGAGCCGCGCAGGGCTGGCCCGCGCGCTCGCCGCGGTCGGCCTGAGCGATGCGTTCGACGCGACGCGCTGCGCCGATCAGACGCATCCGAAGCCGCATCCGGCGATGCTGCTCGAGCTGACCGAAGAGCTTGGGGTCGACGTCGACCGCACGCTGATGGTCGGCGACACGACGCACGACCTGCAGATGGCGCGCGCAGCGCGCACGCACGCGGCCGGAGTCACGTACGGTGCGCATCCGCGCGACCAGCTGGCCGCGTACGAGCCGCTCGTGCTCGTCAGTTCGGTCGAGGAGCTGCGCAGATGGCTGATTCCCGCTTGATCGACATCTGCGGCTCGGACGCGCTCGCCGACGGCGGCGACGGCGTGCGCTTCGCGGTTCGCGTCGGCGGGATCGACGCGACCGGCTTTGCCGTGCGCTATCGCGGACGCGTGTTCGCGTATCTGAACCGCTGCGCGCACGTGGCGATGGAGCTCGACTGGGTGCCGGGCCGCTTCTTCGATTCCGCCGGCGAGCTGCTCGTCTGCGCCACACACGGCGCGCTCTACGATGCCGCGAGCGGTCGCTGCGTCGGCGGGCCTTGCGGCGGCCGCGGCGCGCTGCGCGCACTGCAGGTCACGGAGCGCGACGGCCGCGTTTACTGGATACCCGATGCCGGCATTTCCGCCGACGATGCCACGAACGGAGAACTGCGATGAACGAAGAAGCGCCGACGTCCGCCAGCGCAGCGCCCGACCGGCGGGGCGATCCCGGCTGGGAGCGCGAAGTGCTGCAAAAGCTGCTCACCGAATCGCTGCGCGAGCAGCGCGCGCGCCGCCGCTGGGGGATTTTCTTCAAGGTCCTCGGCTTCGCCTACCTCGCGGTGGTTCTGTGGTGGCTGATCGACCTGGGCAGCGTGGGCGATGCGAAGGTGCGCGGCCCGCACACTGCGGTGATCGCAATCGAGGGCGAGATCGGTCCGAATGCACGCGCGAACGCGGACAACACGATCGAGGCCTTGCGGTCGGCCTTCAAGGACAAGGGCACGCGCGGCATCGTGCTGCGGATCAACAGCCCTGGCGGCAGTCCCGTCCAGGCCGGGCTGATCTACGACGAGATCCGGCGGCTGCGCGCCGAACACAAGGATGTCGCCGTGTACGCGGTCATCGAAGAGCTCGGTGCGTCGGCCGCGTACTACGTGGCCGCCGCTGCCGACAAGGTGTACGTCAATCGCGCCTCGCTGGTCGGGTCGATCGGCGTGCTGATCGACAGCTTCGGGTTCACGGGGGCGATGGAGAAGCTCGGCATCGAACGCCGCCTGCTCACGGCGGGCGCCAACAAGGGGCTGCTCGATCCGTTCTCGCCGATGAGCGAGGCGCAGCGCGCGCACGCACAGGCGATGCTCGACGACATCCACCAGCAGTTCATCGCCGCGGTCAAGGGCGGCCGAGGCGACAGTCTGAAGCGTTCGAGCGAGCTGTTTTCCGGGCTGATCTGGACCGGTTCGCAGAGCGTCAAGCTCGGTCTGGCAGACGACTTCGGGTCGGTGCACTCGGTCGCGCGCGAGGTGGTCAAGGCGCCCGAACTGGTCGACTACACGCGACGCGAGAACATTCTCGATCGCGTGGCGCGGCGGGTCGGCGCCGGACTGGGCGCGGCGCTGCGCGCGAGCCTAACGGACGCCCCGACCTGGCGTTGAACGCGCGCGACCGAGCAGCGCGAACACGGCCGCGCGGCGCGCGAGCGCCGGGTGGTTCGCTGCGGGCAGCGCGCGCCACTGCGCGATCGTTCGCGTTGCGATCCGCTCGTCGGGCGAGGTAAGGTCGACAGCGACGGTCAGACGCGTGTCCGCCGCGCATGTCGACAGGGCGGCCGCGAACAGCCGCTCGTTGCGGTAGGGCGTCTCGATGAAGAGCTGCGTTTCGCCGGCGCGCGATGCGTCCTCGAGTTCGCGCAGCCGCCGGGCGAGCGCCTCCGTGTCCCGCGGCAGGTAGCCGACGAAGCGAAACGACTGGCCGTTCAGTCCGCTCGCCATCAGCGCCAGCAGCAGCGCCGAGGGGCCCACCAGCGGTACGACCCGCAATTGCAGCGCGTGCGCGTGGGCGACCAGCTCGGCGCCCGGATCGGCGACGCCCGGACACCCGGCCTCGGACACGATGGCCGCATCGATCCCCTCTGCGACTGGGCGGAGCCAGTCTTCGCAGCGCGCCGGATCGGGCGCGTGGCCGATCTCGACGATCCGGAGCTCGGCAATCGGGCGCGGATGACCGACAGCCTTCAGAAAGGCGCGCGCGGTCTTGGCGTCTTCGGCGAGAAAGTAGTCGAGGCGACGCGCGACCGCGATGGTGCGCAAGGGCAGGACGTCCTCGGCCGGAACTTCGGCGATCGGCGTGGGCAGCAGATAAAGCGTGCCCTGTCGGCTCATCGGGCCAGGACCTGCACGCCGAGCTCGTCCAGCATCGAGGTCAGTCGGATCAGCGGCAGACCGATCAGCGCAGTCGGATCGTCGGATTCGACCGCTTCGACCAGCGCGATGCCGAGCCCCTCGATCTTCGCCGCGCCGGCGCAGTCGTACGGCCGCTCGGCGCGCAGGTAGGCTTCGAGCGCGGAGCGCGCGAGGCGGCGAAAGCGCACCGACGTGGGAACGCAATCGACGAGCGCTGCACCGCGCGCAGCGTCGACCACCGCGAGCGCGGTGTGAAACACGATCGTGCGTCCCTGCATGCGCTCGAGCTGGTCGAGCGCCGCGTCGTGCGAACCCGGTTTGCTCAGCGCCGTGCCGTCGACATCGGCGACCTGGTCGGAGCCGATCACCAGCGCGTCGGCGGTTCGCGCGGCGACTTCGTCGGCCTTCGCGCGGGCAAGCCGCAGCGCCGTGGCGTGCGGTGTCTCCGCGGTCAGCGACGCTTCGTCGACTTGCGGCGCGACCACTTCGAACGGAAGCCGCAGCCGCTGCAGCAGCTCGCGCCGATACGGCGATGTCGATGCGAGTACGATTCGGCGCATGTCTTCCGCACAACGATTTGGCGCGCGAGTTTAGCCGCGCGCTCTGGCTTTCCGGTCATGGCCGACGATCCCGAGCTGCAACACACGGTCGATGTATTCGAACTCGCTCGCACGGGCGGCGACGTCGCGGGCGAACTGCCGATTCGCGACGCGGACCGTCTCGCGCCGATGCTCGCGCGCACCGAAGGCGTGCTGCGCTACCGCGCCTGGTTCGGGACGGACGAGCACGGCCGACCGTCGGCGCGGTTTCTGTGGTCCGCCACGCTGGCCGCGAGATGCGATCGTTGCGGAGCGCCCGTGGAGGTGGACGTCGGCGCCGACGCGCGCTTCTACTTCGTTCGAACCGAAGAGGAGTTGAACGCGCTGCCGATCGAGCCCGACGAAGCCGAGGAGCCGCTGGTCGGCAGTCGCAGCTTCGATCTCGACGCGCTGGTCGAAGACGAGGCCATTCTCAGCCTGCCCCTTGCGCCGCGGCACTCACGCTGCGGCGACGACGCGGACCGTGAAGGCGGCGCCGATCAGCGGTCCGCGCGCACGCCCGCGTTCGCCGCGCTCGCGCGGCTAAGGTCAGGAAAGCGTTGAGAAATTTTGGCTTGCGGCGAGGCGGTGGGGTAGAATCCGCCGCTTCAATTTTTCGGGGAACGCCATGGCAGTCCAACAGAACAAGAAATCGGTGTCCAAGCGCGGGATGCACCGCGCGCACGATTTCCTGACCAACCCGCCGATCGCCATCGAACCGACCACCGGCGAGGTCCACCGCCGCCATCACGTCAGCCCCAACGGCTTTTATCGCGGCAAAAAGGTCATCCAGACCAAGAACGATCAGTAATCCGACACGCCCGGGATCGGCCCGCGGACGCATGGGCACCGGGATGACGCACGCTACGTCTGCGGCGGCGCTGATCCGATGACGGTTCGCATCGCCATCGACTGCATGGGCGGTGACCACGGTCTGGACGTCACCGTGCCGGCGGCGCTGGGTTTCGCACGCGCCGAACCCGATGCTGCGCTGCTGCTCGTGGGGCGCAGCCACGAGATCGAATCGCGGCTCGCCGGCGCGGGCGCGCTGCGGTCGCGCATCGAAGTCGTTCACGCCGAGGAGGTCGTCGCGATGGACGAGCCGCCCGCGCAGGCGCTTCGAGGAAAGCGCAACTCTTCGATGCGGTTGGCCGTCAACCTCGTCAAGGAAGGACGGGCGGACGCCTGCGTGAGCGCAGGCAACACCGGCGCGCTGATGGCGATCTCGCGTTTCGTCCTCAAGACGCTCGACGGCATCGATCGGCCCGCCATCGCCACGGTGATCCCCAACCAGACCGGCGGCGTGACGACAATGCTCGACCTGGGCGCGAACGTCGATTGCACGCCGGAGCACCTGTTCCAGTTCGCGCTGCTCGGCGCGGCGCTGGTTGCCGCCGTCGACGAAAAGGAGCGGCCGAGCATCGGGCTGCTGAACATCGGCGAGGAAGTCATCAAGGGCAACGAGGTCGTCAAGCAGGCGGCCGAGCTGCTGCGCGCGAGCCCGCTGAACTTCTACGGCAACGTCGAAGGCAACGACATCTTCAAGGGCACGACCGACGTCGTCGTTTGCGACGGGTTCGTCGGCAACGTCGCGCTGAAGACCTCGGAAGGCCTGGCGCAGATGCTGGGCGAGTTCGTCAAGGAAGAGTTCACGCGCAACGCGTTTTCCCGGTTTGCCGCGCTCGTCGCGCTGCCGGTGCTCAGGCGGTTCAAGCGGCGCGTCGATCACCGGCGCTACAACGGCGCGAGCCTGCTGGGTCTGCGCGGGATCGTGATCAAGAGCCACGGCTCGGCCGATGTCTACGCGTTCGAGCGGGCGATCCGGCGCGGCTTCGAAGCCGCGCGTCACCGTCTGCTCGAGCGCACGACCGCGGCGATGCAGCCGTTTGTCGCGCAGTTGAGCCGCGCCAGCGGCAGTGCCGAGCCCACACCCGCCGAACTCTGAGCGAGCGAGATGGCGCGTCTGTACTCCCGCATCTCGGGCACCGGCGCCGCGCTTCCCGCGCGTGCGGTCAGCAATGAAGAGCTGGCGCGCGACCTGGCGCGGCGCGGCATCGAAACCTCCGACGAGTGGATCGTCGCGCGTACCGGCATCCGCCAGCGCTATCTCGCCGACGAAGGACTGACGACGACCGAACTCGGCGCACGTGCTGCGGAAGCGGCGCTCGCTGCGGCGGGCGCAGCGCCGGCATCGGTCGATCTGATCGTCGTCGCCACGTCGACGCCGGACCAGATTTTTCCGAGCACCGCGTGCCTGATCCAGGCGCGGCTCGGCATCGCCGGCGGCGCAGCGTTCGACGTGCAGGCGGTGTGCAGCGGCTTCGTCTATGGAGTGTCGGTCGCCGATGCGCTGATCCGCACCGGAGTGTATCGCCGTGCGCTCGTGATCGGGGCGGAGTTGTTCTCGCGCATTCTCGACTGGAACGACCGCACGACCTGCGTGCTGTTCGGCGACGGTGCCGGCGCAGTCGTGCTCGACGCGGCGGACGAGCCCGGCGTACTCGCGAGCCGGCTGCATGCCGACGGCTCGCAGGCGCAGATCCTGTGCACGGCCGGCCGTATCACGCAGGGGGGCGTGCAGGGCGATCCCTTCCTGCGAATGGACGGGCAGGCGGTCTTCAGGCTCGCCGTCGGCGTTCTCGAGAGTTCCGCGCGCGAAGTCCTTGCCGATGCGGGTATGGACGCCTCGCAGATCGACTGGCTGATTCCTCACCAGGCCAACGTGCGCATCCTCAGTGCGACGGCGAAGAAGCTCGGCGTGCCCGAGGAGAGGGTGGTCGTCACCGTCGACCGTCACGGCAACACGTCCGCGGCGTCGGTGCCGCTCGCGCTCGACGACGCGGTGCGGGCCGGGCTCATCCGCCGCGGACAGCACCTGATGCTGCAGGGGGTCGGCGGCGGGTTCACGTGGGGCTCGGTTCTTGTTCGCTTCTGATCGATCGATGAAAGTCGCTTTCGTATTTCCGGGTCAGGGTTCGCAGTCGGTCGGCATGCTCGCGCCGTTCGCCGGCAACGAGGCCGTTGACGAGGTCGTGCGGCGTGCGTCGGCCGCGCTCGGCCAGGATCTCGGCAAGCTGATGGCCGAGGGCCCGGCCGAGGATCTGAACCTCACGGTCAATACGCAGCCGTGCATGCTGACGGCGGCCTACGCGGTATTCGCGGCGTGGCGCGCCGCCGGCGGCCGGATGCCCGATCTGATGGCGGGCCACAGCCTCGGCGAATACACGGCGCTGACCGCTGCGGAAGCGCTGCGGCTCGAGGACGCGGTGGCGCTCGTTCGCTTTCGCGCACAAGCGATGCAAGAAGCGGTGCCGGTCGGAACCGGCGGCATGGCCGCGGTCCTCGGCTTGACCGACGAGCAGGTGAAACAGGCCTGCGCCGAAGCGGCGGGGTCCGAGGTCGTCGAAGCGGTCAACTTCAACGCGCCGTCGCAGGTCGTCATCGCCGGTCACAGGAGCGCGGTCGAGCGCGCCTGCGAAGCGGCCAAGCGCCTCGGCGCCAAACGCGCGCTGCCGTTGCCCGTGTCCGCGCCGTTTCATTCGTCGCTGCTGAAGCCCGCGAGCGACCGTCTGCGCGAGCGGCTGGCCGGCATCGCGCTGGCTGCGCCGAAAGTGCCGGTGATCAACAACATCGACGTCGCGATCGAAACCGATCCCGCGCGAATCCGCGACGCGCTCGCGCGGCAGGCCGCCGGGCCGGTTCGCTGGGTCGAAACGATCGCGAAGATGGCCGCGGAAGGCGTCACGCATGTCGTCGAGATCGGCCCGGGAAGGGTGCTGTCCGGGCTGACCAAGCGCATCGCGCCGGAGGTCGAGAGCCTCGCCATCGGCGATCCGGCCGCGCTGCAGGACGCGCTCGCCCGGCTGCGGGGCTGAGATGAACGCAAACCCTGTTTTCTCCCCCAACGCGCTGGCCGACGAGGTGGTCCTCGTGACCGGAGCCTCGCGCGGCATCGGCCGCGCGATCCTCGACGCATGCGCACGCGCCGGCGCGACCGTGATCGGCACTGCGACGACCGAAGCCGGCGCGGCGGATATCGCGCAGCGGATCGCCGAGCTCGGCGCGCGGGGCAAGGGCGCGCGGCTCGACGTGACCGACGCGGCGAGCGGCGACGCGCTGACCGACGAGATCGCGAAGGAGTTCGGCAAGCTGTCGGTGCTCGTCAACAACGCCGGCATCACGCGCGATGCGCTCGCGCTGCGGATGAAGGACGACGATTGGAGTGCGGTCATCGACACCAACCTGTCGGCGGTGTTCCGGTTGTCGCGCGCGGTGTTGCGCGGGATGCTGAAAGCCAAACACGGCCGCATCGTCAACGTCACGTCGGTCGTCGCTTCGTCGGGCAATCCTGGACAAGCCAACTACGCGGCCGCAAAGGCCGGCGTCGAGGGCATGACGCGTGCGCTCGCGCGCGAAGTCGGAAGCCGTGGCGTCACCGTCAACTGCGTGGCGCCCGGTTTCATCGATACCGACATGACGCGTCGCTTGAGCGAGCAGCAGACGCAGGCGCTGCTCGGGCAGATTCCGCTCGGACGTCTCGGTCATGCCGACGACATCGGCGCCTGCGTCGTGTTCCTCGCATCGCCGGCCGCTGCCTACATCACCGGCGCGACGCTGCACGTCAACGGCGGCATGTACATGGCCTGAACGAGGCGAACGCACGCCGGGATCGAGAGGGCGCTCTGTTAGAATCGCGCCCGCTTTTCGGGGCTCGACCGCTCCAGACGACGAAGTATTTCCCCGCAGGAGGAGTGCATGGACAACATCGAACAGCGAGTCAAGAAGATCGTCGCCGAGCAGCTGGGCGTCAACGAAGCGGACATCAAGAACGAGTCCGCCTTCGTCGAGGACCTCGGTGCCGACTCGCTGGACACCGTCGAGCTCGTGATGGCACTGGAAGACGAGTTCGAGTGCGAGATCCCGGACGAGGAAGCCGAGAAGATCCGCACGGTGCAGCAGGCGATCGATTACATCAACGCGCACCTGAAGAAGTCCTGAGCCGAGCGCGGGGAGCGGGCAGCGATGAATGGGCGCCGGCGGGTCGTCGTCACCGGTCTGGGCATCGTCAGCCCGGTCGGTAACGACATCGCGACCGCGTGGACCCATCTGACGGCTGGCAAGTCCGGGGTCTCGCGCATCACGCGGTTCGACGCTTCGAGCTTCCGCACGCAGATCGCCGGCGAGGTCAAGGACTTCGACGTCGCCGCCTACCTTCCGCCGAAGGAAGCGCGCCGGATGGACGTATTCATCCATTACGGCATCGCCGCTTCGGTGCAGGCGATCAAGGACAGCGGTATCGAGATCACCGACGCGAACCGCGAGCGCATCGGCTGCGTGATCGGATCGGGCATCGGCGGGCTGCCGATGATCGAGGAGAACCACACCGAGCTGATGAACCGCGGCGCTCGGCGCATCTCGCCGTTCCTGATTCCGGGTTCGATCATCAACATGATCTCGGGCAACCTGTCGATCATGTACGGACTGAAAGGACCGAACCTGGCGATCGTCACGGCGTGCACGACGGGGCTGCATTCGATCGGCGAGGCGGGAAGGCTGATCGAATACGGCGACGCCGACGTGATGATCGCGGGCGGTGCCGAGGCGACCGTCTGCCCGCTCGGCATCGGCGGCTTCGCTTCGATGCAGGCGCTGTCGGTGCGCAACGACGATCCGACGACCGCGAGCCGTCCTTTCGACCGGGACCGCGACGGCTTCGTGCTCGGCGAAGGCGCCGGCGTCATGGTGCTCGAGGACTACGAGCACGCGCGCAAGCGCGGCGCGCGCATCTACTGCGAGCTGGCCGGCTACGGGATGAGCGCGGATGCCTACCACATGACTGCGCCGGACGTCGACGGCCCGCGCCGCTCGATGCTCAACGCCATGCGCAACGCCGGCGTCAACGCGGATCAGGTCGACTACCTGAACGCGCACGGGACCTCGACCCCGCTGGGCGACGTTAACGAAACCAACGCGATCAAGCTGGCGCTGGGCGACGCGGCACGCAGAATCGTGGTCAACTCGACCAAGTCGATGACGGGCCACCTGCTTGGCGGTGCAGGTGGCGTCGAGTCGGTCTTCACGGCGCTCGCGGTGTTTCACCAGGTCTCGCCGCCGACGATCAACATCTTCAACCAGGATCCGGAGTGCGATCTCGACTACTGCGCCAACGAGGCACGCAGCATGAGGATCGGCGTCGCGCTCAAGAACTCGTTCGGCTTCGGCGGGACCAACGGCACGCTCGTCTTCCGGCGTGTCTGAGCCCTGGCTGCCGTGGGTCGTTTTGCGGCCCTCGCGGCTGCAACGACGGTTGAGCGCGCTGGCGGTATCGACATCCGCGATGACCTCTACGCTCCTCGTCCTCGCCGCATTTCGCGCGCAGACGGCAGCCGGGTGGGCGGCGGCGGCCGCCGCCATCGCAGCGACGGTGGCGGCCTTCGCCGTATCGCGCCGCTCGACCGGCCCGTCGCCGGCGCTGCGCATCGACGCCGATGGTCGGATCTCGACCCGCCGCGGGGACGAAACCGCGCCGGCGGAGCCCCTCTTCGTTTCGCCCTGGCTGATCTGCCTGCGAGCCGGTCCGCGCCTGCTGCTGCCGGTCTGGCGCGACAGCCTCGACGATGCCGGCTACCGCCGGCTGGCGGCGGCTGGTCGCTGGCAGCGCCGTCGAACGCCCGAAGCGGACCCGATCACGGGCGGAATTGCGTGAAGTCATGCCGCTGCGCGAACTAAAGGCGCGATGCCCGGTCACATGGCCAGCACGTCGCGTGCGCGCCGTCTGGAGCGCGCGCGGATGAGCGACCGCGAGATCGACCGGCAACTGGTCGAGCGCGTTCAGCGCGGCGACAAACGGGCGTTCGAGCTGCTGGTGGCCAAGTACCAGCGCAAGATCTTCCGTCTGCTCTCACGGCTGATCCGCGATCCCGGCGAGATCGAGGACGTGGCGCAGGAGGCGTTCATCAAGGCGTATCGCGCGTTGCCGAAGTTTCGTGGGGACAGCGCCTTTTACACATGGCTTTATCGCATCGCGATCAACACGGCGAAGAATCACCTGGTCGCCCAGGGACGTCGGGCGCCGACGAGCACCGAGACCGAGGTCGAAGATGCCGAGCGGATGGACGACGCCGACCAGTTGCGCGACGTGAATACGCCGGACTCGATGCTGCTGTCCAAGCAGGTGGCCGAAGCGGTCAATCGCGCGATCGACAAGTTGCCCGAGGACCTGCGCACGGCGATCGTGCTGCGGGAGATCGAAGGGTTGAGCTACGAGGAGATCGCGGAGTCGATGAACTGCCCGATCGGCACTGTGCGCTCGCGCATCTTTCGCGCGCGCGAAGCGATTGCAGACGAGCTGCGTCCGCTGCTCGAGACTTCGAAGGACAAACGCTGGTGAGACCATGACGCATCCGAATCGAGCCGGGTCAGCCTCCGGCGAAGCACCGCTTTCCAGGGAAACGCTGTCGTGCCTGATCGACGGCGAACTCGACGCCGCCGACAGCGCGAAACTGCTCGGCCGCCTCGGCGCCGATCACGCGGCGCGGCGCGATTGGCTGCTGCTGCATCTGGCCGGCGACGCACTGCGGTCGTCGGACGTCGCGAGCCTGCAATCCGATCGCTTCCTCGCCCGGATGCGCGCAGCGCTGGAGGCGGAGCCGGCGATCGTCGCGCCGCGCGCACGCCTTGATCGGGCGCGCTTGGTGCGGCGAGTCGTTCTGCCCGGTGCCGCGGTCGCTGCGGCGGCCGCGATGCTGGCGGTGATCGCCGTGCCGCAGATGCGCGGCGAGGCGCCGCCGGCGACGCAGGTGGCGACATCGATGCCGGTTGTCGCGACGACGCCTGCGCCTGCCGCGAACCAGGTCCGCCGGCTCGCAGAGCTCGAGGCCTATCTCGCGGCGCATCAGGAACTGGCGGGTGGTTCGATGATGCCGCGCACGGCGCCTTACCTTCGCGCGTCGGCGCCCGCGCAGCGTTGAAGCGATGCAGCCGACGATGATGAAGGCGGCGGTGGCGCGCGCGCGGTGGACGCTGTGGGCGCTGCTTTTCGCGGCGGCGGCGAGCGCGGCGTTCGCGCAGAACGATCGCACGCGTACGGCGCCGCCGCGCAGCGAGGCGCAGTGGCTGCAGGCGATGCAAACGGCTGCGCAGCGCGTGAACTTCTCGGGCACGCTCGTCTATCAGCGCGGCACGGAGGTTCGCGCTTCGCGCATCGTGCATCTGTTCGACGGGACGCGTTCGCACGAGCGCGTGCAGATGCTCGACGGCGTGCCGCGCGAGTTCATTCGGCGCGGCGACGAGGTTCAGTGCATCTTTCCCGACGCACGCCGCGTCGTCATCGAGCGCAGGCCCGGGCAGGAGTCGTTCCCCGCGATCACCAATGCCGATCCGGCCGAGATTCTCGAGCGCTACACGCTGCGGCTGGGCGAGGTCGAACGGGTTGCCGGCGTCGAATGTCAGGTGATCCACGTCGAGCCGAAGGACACGCTGCGCTACGGCTACAAGCTGTGGGTCGACCGGGCCTCGGGGCTGCTGCTGAAGGCGCAGACGCTGAACGAGCGCAACGACGTGCTCGAGCAGATGGCCTTCGTCGACGTTCGCGTCGGCGAGCGCGTCGATCGCTCGCAGCTGAAGCCGTCGTGGTCGACCGAGGGATGGCGCGTCGACCGCAGCGAACACCGCAGCGTCGACCTTGCGCAGCTCGGCTGGAAGGTCGTTCCTCCGGCCGGGTTCCGCAAGATGCTCGAGGTGGCCCGCCGCATCGGACCCGGACAGAACGCGGGCCGCAGCGCGATGCAGGTCGTCTACTCGGACGGCCTTGCGACGGTTTCGGTGTTCATCGAACCGGGGGCGACCGAACCGACGGCCGAGTACGCGCAGTCGCAGGGGCCGACGAGCGCGTATTCGCTGCGCGTGGCCGACGCCAGCGTGACCGTGATCGGCGAGGTGCCGCCGGCCACGGTCAAGGCGATGGCGCAGTCGGTCGAGTTCCAGCAGCGGCGCTGAAATCTCGCCGTCAACTCACTCACCAACTCGAAAGAAAGTGCGAATGATCTCGCTCATCACACGTGGCGTGTCCGCGCTCTTGCTGGCGGGCGCGCTGGGGTTCGTTCCGGCCGGCGCGCAGACGCCGACGGTGCAGTTGCCCGACTTCACGACGCTGGTCGAACGCGCGGGCCCGGCCGTGGTCAACATCCGCACGATCGCGCGCATCGGCGGCCAGGCGCTGCAACAGTTCCCGGACCTCGACGAGAGCGATCCGTTCTACGAGTTCTTCCGCCGGTTTTTCCCGCAACCCGGGCCGCAGCAGCCGCGGCCGCCGCGCGCCCCGCGCGGCGAGCGCGAAGTTCCGCGCGGTCTGGGGTCGGGCTTCATCATCTCGTCCGACGGCTACGTGATGACGAACCACCATGTCGTCGAAGGCGCCGACGAAATCATCGTCACGCTGCCCGACAAGCGCGAGTTCAAGGCCAGGCTGATCGGGTCCGATCGCCGCACCGACGTGGCGCTGGTCAAAATCGACGCAACCGGACTGCCGACGGTGCCGATCGGCGATCCCGCGAAGCTGAAGGTCGGCGAATGGGTGATCGCGATCGGCTCGCCGTTCGGCCTGGACAACACGGTCACCGCGGGCATCGTCAGCGCCAAGGGGCGCGAAACCGGCGACTATCTGCCGTTCATCCAGACCGACGCCGCGGTCAACCCCGGAAACTCAGGCGGCCCGCTGATCAACATGCGCGGCGAAGTCGTCGGCATCAACTCGCAGATCTTCACGACGTCGGGCGCGTACGCAGGCATCTCGTTCGCGATCCCGATCGACGAGGCGATGCGGGTTCAGGAGCAGCTCCGGACGACCGGCCGCGTGATCCGCGGGCGGATCGGCGTCGGCATCGACGCGGTGTCGAAGGAACTCGCCGAAGCGCTCGGTTTGCCGAAGCCGCAGGGGGCGCTCGTCACCCAGGTCGAACGCGACAGCCCCGCCGAGAAGGCCGGCGTGGAAGCAGGCGACGTGATTCTGCGGTTCGACGGCAAGACGATCGAACGGGCGACGGATCTGCCGCGCATCGTCGGCAGCACCAAGCCGGGCAGCAAGGTGACGATGACGGTCTGGCGCAAGGGCACCCAGCGCGACCTGAACGTGACGGTCGGCGAGTTGCCGGCGGATCGGCCGGTCGCGCGGCGCGGAGAGCCCCCGCAGCGCGGCGGTGCCAGCGCCAACGCGCTCGGTCTGGTCGTATCCGACGTACCGGCAGAGCGGCTCAAGGAACTGCGCCTGAGGGGCGCGGTGCAGGTCGATTCGGTCGACGGCGCCGCGGCGCGCGCGGGCCTGCGCCCGGGCGACCTGATCGTCGCGGTCAACAACGTCGAGGTGCAAAACGCCAAGCAGTTCAACGACCTGGTGGCCAAGCTCGACCCGAAACGCAACGTCGCGCTGCTGGTCCGGCGAGGCGACCAGAGTACCTTCGTGATCATCAAGCCGACCGACCGGTAACGGGGGCGCGGTAGAATCCGCGCCCGGTGGCGAAAGGGGGTGCCCCAGGGGAGCACCCCCTTTCTATTGCTTCTGCGCCACCCAGCTTCCGGGACTCGACACCCGATCCCGACCGGCCGCGCCCGCGAGGCGGCGCCCGGTCGCAACTGCGATGCAGCACATCCGTAACTTTTCCATCATCGCCCACATCGATCACGGCAAGTCGACGCTGGCGGACCGGATCATCCAGCGCTGCGGCGGGCTGTCGGATCGCGAGATGGAGGAGCAGGTGCTCGACTCGATGGCGCTCGAGCGGGAGCGTGGCATCACGATCAAGGCGCAGACCGCGACGCTCGAGTACAAAGCGGCCGACGGTCGGACCTACGAGCTGAATCTGATCGACACGCCCGGTCACGTCGACTTTTCGTACGAAGTGAGCCGCTCGCTGTCGGCCTGCGAAGGCGCGCTGCTGGTGGTCGATGCCTCGCAGGGCGTCGAGGCGCAGACCGTGGCCAACTGCTACACCGCGATCGAACTCGGCGTCGAGGTGCTGCCGGTCCTGAACAAGATGGACCTGCCGCAGGCCAATCCCGAGCAAGCGATCGCGGAGATCGAGGACGTGATCGGTATCGACGCGCACGACGCGATCCTCGCCAGCGCCAAGACGGGGATGGGCGTCGACGAGATCCTGGAGCGGATCATCGAACGCGTGCCGCCGCCCAAGGGCGATCCGGCCGCGCCGCTGCAGGCGCTGATCATCGACTCGTGGTTCGACAACTACGTCGGCGTCGTGATGCTGGTGCGCGTGGTCAACGGCGTGCTCCGGCCGAAGGACAAGATCCTGCTGATGGCCACCGGCGCCTCGCACCTGGTCGAACAGGTCGGCGTCTTCACGCCCAAGTCCAGGCAGCGCGAGCAACTGACCGCGGGCGAGGTCGGTTTCGTGATCGCCGGCATCAAGGAACTGCGCGATGCGCGAGTCGGCGACACCGTGACGCACGAGCGCAAACCGGCGGCCGCGCCGCTGCCCGGTTTCAAGGAGGTCAAGCCGCAGGTCTTCGCCGGCCTGTACCCGGTCGAGGCGAACCAGTACGAAGCGCTGCGCGACGCGCTGACGAAGCTTCAGTTGAACGACGCGGCGCTGCACTTCGAGCCCGAGGTATCGCAGGCGCTCGGCTTCGGGTTCCGCTGCGGCTTCCTCGGGCTGCTGCACATGGACATCGTGCAGGAACGGCTCGAGCGCGAGTACGACATGGACCTGATCACGACCGCGCCTTCGGTCGTCTACGAGGTCCTGCTGCGCGACGGCACGGTCGTTGCCGTCGAGAACCCGTCGAAGATGCCCGATCCGGCCAAGATCGAGGAGATCCGCGAGCCGATCGTCACGGTGACGATCTTCGTTCCGCAGGAGTACGTGGGTCCGGTGATGACGCTGTGCACGAGCAAGCGCGGCGTGCAGAAGGATCTGACCTATCACAGCCGGCACGTGCACCTGACCTACGAGCTGCCGCTGGCGGAGATCGTGCTCGACTTCTTCGACAAGCTGAAGTCGGTTTCGCGCGGCTACGCGTCGATGGACTACGAGTTCAAGGAGTATCGAGCGGCCGACGTCGTCAAAGTCGACATGCTGATCAACGGAGAACGCGTCGACGCGCTGTCGGTGATCGTGCACCGGAGCAGCGCACAGCACCGCGGCCGCGAGATCGCTGCCAAGATGCGCGAGATCATCCCGCGCCAGATGTACGACGTCGCGATCCAGGCCGCGATCGGCGCCAACATCATCGCGCGCGAAAACGTCAAAGCGCTGCGCAAGAACGTGCTCGCCAAGTGCTACGGCGGCGACATCACGCGCAAGAAGAAACTGCTCGAAAAGCAGAAGGCCGGCAAGAAGCGGATGAAACAGGTCGGCACCGTCGAGATTCCGCAGGAGGCTTTCCTGGCGATCCTTCAGGTCGAGGACAAATGAACTTCGCGTTGATCCTGTTCGTCCTGCTCGTCATCAGCTTCGTGATGTGGCTGATCGACGTGCTGTGGCTGAAGAAGCGCCGCGAACGCGCCGCCGAGATCGCGTTGACCGCGTTCGACGCGCACGCGAAGAGCCGGGGCGGCGACGAGCGCGCGCTCGCCGCCGAACGCGTGCTGCTGGTCGAGCGGCTGACGCGCCGGCCGTGGTACATGGAGTACACGGCGAGCTTCTTCCCGGTGATCCTGCTCGTGTTCGTGCTGCGGTCGTTCTTGTTCGAGCCGTTCCGCATTCCGTCGGGATCGATGATTCCGACGCTGCAGATCGGCGATCTCATCCTGGTCAACAAGTACCAGTACGGGATCCGGCTGCCGATCGTCAACAAGAAAATCGTGCCGATCGGCGAGCCGCAGCGCGGCGACGTGATCGTCTTCCGCTTTCCGCACAACCCGGCGCAGGACTACATCAAGCGCGTCGTCGGTCTGCCGGGCGATCGGGTCGACTATCGCGGCAAGCAGCTGTTCATCAACGGCGCGCTCGTTCCGACGACGCCGCTCGGTCGCTACTTCGAGGAAGGGCGCGTCCAGTACTACGCGCTGTACCTGGAAAAACTCGGCGCGGTCGAGCACCGGATCATCGTCAACGAGGGGCCGAGCATGCCGCCGATGCGGGGGTTTCAGCACACGCATCCGAACGCCTGCGACTACACCGCCGATGGCGTCAGTTGCCGGGTGCCAGCCGGCCACTATTTCGTGATGGGCGACAATCGCGACAACAGCGAGGACAGCCGGTACTGGGGTTTCGTTCCGGACGAGAATATCGTCGGCCGCGCCTTTTTCATCTGGATGAATTTTGGCAATATGAGCCGGATCGGTAGTTTCCATTGAAAATCATGGGGATGCGTATGAGAAGGCACGTCGGAGGGCGGCAGCGCGGCCTGAGCCTCGTCGGGCTTCTGTTCGTCGGGCTGATCGTCGTGGCGCTCTTGATGCTGGGCGCCAAGCTGGTGCCTGCGGTGGTCGAGTACATCGCCATCGAGCGCGCGGTGCAGAAGATCAAGAACGAGGCCAACACGGTCGCGGAAATCCGTGCGGCGTTCGACCGCCATGCGACGATCGACGACATCAAGTCGATCACGAGCCGCGATCTGGACATCACCAAGGAGGGCGATCGGATCGTCATCTCCTATGCGTACACGTACAACGTGCCGATCCTCGACAACGTCCGCCTGGTGATCGACTTCTCCGGCACGACGCGCGATCGGACGACGAAGGCGGTTCCGTGACCCACCAAGCCGGAGGCCCCGCGCATGGAACTCGCGGCGCTTGAAGAGCGCCTGGGCTACCGCTTCACGAACCGGGCGCTGCTGGAGCAGGCCGTCACGCACCGCAGTCACGGCGCCGTGCACAACGAGCGGCTCGAATTCCTCGGCGATGCGGTGCTGAACTGCACGATCGCCCAGTTGCTGTACCAGAAATACGCGCGGCTGAACGAAGGCGACCTGTCGCGGCTGCGCGCCAACCTCGTCAAGCAGTCGTCGCTGGCCGATATCGCCGAAAAGCTCGGTTTGTCGGAGTTCCTGCGACTCGGCGAGGGCGAGATGAAAAGCGGCGGTTTCCGGCGGCCTTCGATCCTCGCCGACACGATGGAAGCGGCTTTCGGCGCGGTGTTCGTCGACGGCGGCTTCGAGGCCGCGCGCGACGTGATCACGCGCCTGTTCGAGCCGGTGCTCAAGCACGTCGACCCGAAGACGCTCGGCAAGGACAGCAAGACGCTGCTGCAGGAGTATCTGCAGGGCAAGCGGCTGCCGCTGCCGGTGTACACGGTCGTCGAAACGCGCGGCGCCGCGCACAACCAGGAGTTCGAGGTCGAGTGTTCGATCCCGAAGCTGGAGATCAGCGTGCGCGGGACCGGCCGCAGTCGGCGCGCCGCGGAACAGTCCGCCGCAAAGCAGGCATTCGAGGGCGCGCAGGCGGTCCTGCAGGCAGCGCGACGCGCCAAGCGCAAGGCCGCCGGTGGCGAGGGCGAGGCCGCGCCGCGCGGCGCGGAATCCGCCGCAGCCGTCGCACCGGCCGAAGCGTCGCCGGCCGCGGACCGTTCCGAGCCTGCCGGTTGAGTTTCGCCATGAGTGCTGCGGAGCCGGGTCCGCGGGCGCGCACGGGTTTCGTCGCGATCGTCGGCCGGCCCAACGTCGGCAAGTCGACGCTGCTCAACGCCCTGGTCGGCGAGCACGTCTCGATCACTTCGCGCAAGCCGCAGACCACGCGCCATCGCGTGTTGGGCGTGCTCACGCAGACGGCCGACACGCAGCCCGTGCGACAGTTCATCTTCGTCGATACGCCGGGGTTCCAACGCAAGCACAAGTCGCTGCTGACGCGGCGGATGAACGAGACGGTGCGCGCCGCGCTCGCCGAAGTCGACGCGATCGTGTTCGTGATCGATGCGCGCGGCTGGACGCCGGAAGACGAGGCCGTGCTCGAGCTGCTGCCGCGCGGACGCGGCAATGTGGTGCTCGCCATCAACAAGGCCGACCAACTGTCCGACCGCGGCGCCTTGCTGCCGCTGCTCGCGTCGTCCGCGCAGCGGTTTCCGTTCGCGGCGCTCGTTCCCGTCAGCGCCGAGAAGGGGTGGCAGCTCGACGATCTGCTCGCCGAGGTCGGCAGGCTGCTGCCGGAAGGCGAACCGCTGTTCGACGCCGACCAGTTCACCGACCGCAGCGTGCGATTTCTCGCTGCCGAGCTGATCCGCGAAAAGGCCTTCCGGCTGCTCGGCGACGAGTTGCCTTACGGGCTGACCGTGACGATCGACCGCTGGGACGAAAGCGAAGGGCGCGCCGTGATCGCGGCGACTCTGGTCGTTGACCGGGATTCGCACAAGGCGATCGTCATCGGCGCGGGCGGGGCCAAGCTGCGCGAGATCGGCCGGCTCGCGCGAATCGACATCGAGCGGCTCATCGGCAAGCCGGTGTTTCTGGAGACGCACGTGCGCGTGCGGCGCGGCTGGAGCGACGACGCGCACGCGCTGAAGCAGTTCGGCTATGAGTGAGGCGATCGTCGCGCAGCGGCCGGCGGCGCGCCCGCGGCGGGCGAGCGAGTCGCGCGTCGACCTGCAGCCCGGTTTCGTGCTGCATGCGTACCCGTGGCGCGAGACGAGCCTGATCGTCGAGGTGCTGACGCGCGACTTCGGCCGGGTCGCGCTGGTCGCGCGCGGCGCCAAGCGGCCGACGTCGCAGTTCCGCGGCCTGCTCGCGCCGTTCTGCCCGCTCGCGCTGTCGTGGAGCGGCCGCAACGAGGTCAAGTCGCTCGTGCGAGCCGAATGGTGCGGCGACTCGCGCCGCTGCGCGGCGATTCGCTGCTCGCGGCGTTCTATCTGAACGAACTGCTGGTGCGGCTGGTCGCGCGCGGCGATCCGCACGAAGGACTGTTCTCGAGCTACGTCGACGCGTTGCACGCGCTCGCCGGCGATGCGAACGGCGGTGCCGACCGCCAGGCCGCGCTGCGCGGCTTCGAGCTCGATCTGCTGCGCGAGACGGGCTACGCGCCGGCGTTCGACCGCTGCAGCGACGGTGCGCCGATCGACGCCGCCGCGCGCTACCGCATCGACGGACAGCGCGGCGTGACCCGCGTGGCCGAGGCGGCCGGGTACGACCAGGCGTCTCACGAGCTTCAGATCAGCGGCGCGACGGTGCTGGCGCTTGCGCATCGCGACTTCAGCGACCCGCGCGCGGCGAGCGAAGCGAAAGTCGTGCTGCGCCAGCTGATTCGCTACCATCTGAACGGCAAACCGTTGAACACGCGGCGCATCCTGCAGGACCTCAGAGAGCTGTGAGCGCCGCTCCGACCCGATGACCAAGCTCAGCGTCAACCTCAACAAGGTCGCCCTGCTGCGAAACACGCGCACGATCGGAATTCCGAGCGTCACGCACGCGGCCACGCTCGTGCTCGAAGCCGGCGCCGACGGCATCACCGTGCATCCGCGCCCTGACGGGCGCCACGTGCGCGCGCCGGACGTCGCCGAGCTCGCCGAGCTGCTGAAGCGCTGGCCGGCCGCCGAGTTCAATATCGAGGGCAACCCGTTTCACGGGCTGATGGAGTTCGTGCGGCAGGTCCGGCCGCACCAGTGCACGTTCGTACCCGACGAGACCGGCGCGTTCACGTCCGACCACGGATGGAATCTTCCGGCGGACTCCAACCGGTTGCGGCCCTTCATCGAAGAAGCGCGTTCGCTGGGCGTGCGCGTCAGCCTCTTCATGGACCCGGAGCCGGCGGCGATGGCGCACGCGAAAGCCGCCGGCGCGGATCGCGTCGAGCTTTATACGGAGCCGTACGCGCGCGCATGGGGGAGCGCCGAGCAGGGGGCAGTGCTCAAGCGCTATGCCGACGCGGCGCGTGCCGCGCTGGCGGCGGGGCTGGGTGTCAACGCGGGGCACGATCTGAATCGACACAACCTGGCCGATTTCCTGATCGCCGTGCCGGGCGTGGCCGAGGTGTCGATCGGCCACGCGCTGATCGCCGATGCGCTCGAGTTCGGGCTCGCCGCGACCGTCCGGATGTATCAGGCCGAGATCCGCCGCGCCAGCGCGGCGTTGCGGGAAGCGCGGTGATCTACGGGGTCGGCACCGACCTGATCGAGATCGACCGGATCGCGCAGGCGCAGGCGCGTTTCGGAGAGCGTTTCGCGCAACGCATCCTCGGACCGCAGGAACTCGAGCGATTCGCCGCGCGCGCGCGCCGCTCGCCGCAGCGCGGGCTTGCCTTCCTTGCGACGCGCTTTGCAGCGAAGGAAGCGATCTCCAAGGCGCTCGGGCTCGGCATGCGTCTGCCGATGACCTGGCGCGCGGTCGAGATCGTCAACGCGCCGTCCGGCCGGCCGGTCGCCGTCGCGAACGGCGAACTGGCGCGCTTTCTGCAGGCGCGCGGGCTGCGTGTACACGTCTCGGTCACCGACGAGAGGACGCTGGCGATGGCGTACGCTGTGGCCGAGACCACAGACACGGAATGACGGAGGAACGCAATGCCTGGACCCGTCGTCGTCGACATCGAAGGCAAGTCGCTGACCGCGGCGGAACGCGCGCGGCTCGCGCATCCGCTGGTCGGCATGGTGATCCTGTTCGCGCGCAACTTTGCGTCGAACCGTCAGCTTGCCGACTTGACCGCGGAAATTCATGCGCTGCGCTCTCCGCCCTTGCTGATCGCCGTCGACCACGAGGGCGGGCGCGTGCAGCGTTTTCGCGACGGCTTCACCGCGATTCCGGCGATGCAGGATCTCGGCAGGCTTTGGGATCAGGACGTGCTGCTCGCGACGCGGACCGCCGTGTCGGCCGGTTATGTGCTCGGCGCCGAGCTGCGTGCGCACGGCGTGGACCTGAGCTTCACGCCGGTGCTCGACCTCGCGTGGGGTCGCAGCGGCGTGATCGGCGATCGGGCACTGCATGCCGACGCGCGAGTCGTCGCGATGCTCGCGAACCACCTCGCACACGGCTTGCTGCTCGCCGGGATGGCCAACTGCGGCAAGCACTTTCCCGGGCACGGCTGGGCCGAGGCCGATTCGCACGTCGCGATTCCGGTCGACGAGCGGCCGCTCAACGAGATCCTGCATGCCGACGCCGCGCCGTACCGCTGGCTCGGCGCCTCGCTCGCTTCGGTCATGCCGGCGCACGTGATCTATTCGAAGGTCGACCGGCAGCCGGCGGGCTTCTCGCGGATCTGGATCGAAGACGTGCTACGAAAGCGCCTCGGTTTCACCGGCGCGGTGTTTAGCGACGACCTGTCGATGGAGGGCGCGCGTGTGGCCGGCGACATCGTGCAGAGCGCCCAAGCCGCGCTCGATGCCGGTTGCGACTTCATCCTGGTGTGCAATTCCCCGGCAGCCGCCGATCGCGCATTGGCCGGCATTCGATGGCAGCCGACCGAATCGTTCGTGCAGCGGCTCGAGCGGCTGCGCCCCCGCGGGCCGGCGCCGACGATGGACGAACTGCGCTCGAGCGAGCTGTACCGCAGCGCGCTCGCGGATCTCGAAACCTGGCGCGCCGCGATTGCCTGAGACGCGGGCGCGTTACGCGCGTTCGACGTAGGTGCCGTCGTCGGTCTTGACGCGGATCTTTTCGCCGGCGCTGACGAACGGCGGGACCTGGACGGTGATGCCCGTTTCCAGCTTGGCCGGCTTGAACGTCGTCGTCGCGGTCGCGTTCTTGATGGCCGGCTCGGTCTCCACGACCTCCAACACGACGGTGGCGGGGAGCTCGACGCCGATCGTGCGCCCGTTATGGAAGTTGATGTCGACCTCCATGCCCGGCAGCAGGTACCCCGTTTGGCCTTCGAGGTAGTCCGCCGACAGCGTGAGCTGTTCGTACGTCTCGTTGTCCATGAAGACGTAACTGTCGCCGTCCTGATACGAGTAGACCATCCGACGTTTGTCGATGTAGGGGCGTTCGACCTTCTCGTCGGTCGACAGCCGCTCGTTTCGCTTCTGCCCGGTCTCGATGTCCTTCATCTCGAGCTGCATGTACGCGCCGCCGCGGCCGCCGACATGGACGTGGTAGCTCTTGAGGACACGCCACAGGCGCTTGTCCCATTCGATCAGGTTGCCGGCGCGGATTTCGGTGGCGAGGATCTTGGCCATTGGAATTTCCTGCAGAGAGGGCGGCTGTGCCGCCGCAACGCCTCGTAAAATCGAGGCATCGTGTTTTTGAAAAGCCCGCCATTATAGGCGGGCAGGCCTGTCCGGCCGTGCCCGAGTCCACCATCGAAGCCTTCGACCCCCGCGCCGTCGTCGACCGCCTGCCGCAACTTCCCGGCGTCTACCGGATGCTCGACGCGGCGGGCAACGTCCTGTACGTCGGCAAGGCGCGCGACCTGAAAAAGCGCGTCGCGTCGTACTTCAACAAGGGGGTCGGTCCGCGCATCGCGCACATGCTCGAGCGGGTCGCCGCGATCGAGACGACGGTCACGCGGTCGGAGGCCGAAGCGCTGCTGCTCGAAAACAACCTGATCAAGTCGCTCGCGCCTCGATACAACATCCTGTTCCGCGACGACAAGTCGTACCCGTACCTCAGGTTCACCGATCACCGTTTCCCGCGAATCGCCTACTACCGCGGCGCGACCGACCGGAAGTCGCGTTACTTCGGACCGTATCCGAACGCGTGGGCGGTCAAGGACAGCATCCGGATCCTGCAGCAGGTGTTCCGGCTGCGCACCTGCGAGGACACGGTGTTCAACCACCGGTCGCGTCCGTGTCTGTTGCATCAGATCCAGCGCTGTAGCGCGCCTTGCGTCGGGCTGATCGACGCCGCAGCCTACGCGCAGGATGTCGAGCGCGCGGTGCGCTTCCTGCGCGGCGAGACGAGCCAGGTGATCGCCGAACTGGAGGCGCGGATGCAGGCGCTGTCGGACGGACTGCGGTTCGAGGAGGCGGCGGCGGTGCGCGATCAACTCGGGTCGCTCGCCCGTGTGCTGCACCAGCAGGCGGTCGACACGACCGGTGGCGACACCGACGCGGACGTCATTGCGGTTGCGCTCGATGGCGGACAGGCGTGCGTCAACCTCGCGATGGTGCGCGGCGGGCGCCATCTCGGCGACAAGCCGTACTTCCCGGCCGTCGCGGGGCGCGGCGACGGCGGTGCCGACGCCGCAGAGATCATCGAGGCCTTCATCTCGCAGCACTACGCCGAGCACGCGCCGCCCGGTGTGCTGATCGTCAACGCCGACATCGACGTCACCGAATTGCAGGCCATGCTCGGCGACGATGCGCGGCGCGTGCAGATCCTCCGGCAGCCGCAGGGCCAGCGGCGGCGCTGGCTTGAGATGGCGGAGGCCAACGCGAAGCTCGCACTGGCGCGCCGGCTTGCCGAAGAGGGTTCGCAGGCTGCCCGCACGCGCGCACTCGTCGAGGCGCTGGGGATCGAGCCCACGGACGGCGATCCCGCGAAACTGCGCATCGAGTGCCTCGATGTCAGCCACACGATGGGAGAGGCGACCCAGGCATCGTGCGTCGTCTATCACGACCACGCGCTGCAACCGGCCGAGTACCGCCGCTTCAACATCGAAGGTGTCACACCCGGCGACGACTACGCGGCGATGCGGCAGGCGCTGACCCGGCGCTACACGCCGGTGGCGCGCGGCGAGGCCGCGCTACCCGGCCTGATTCTCGTCGACGGCGGCGCGGGGCAGGTCTCGGTCGCCAAGCAGGTGTTCGAGGAACTCGGACTCGACAGCGGCGTCGTCGTCGGCGTCGCCAAAGGGGAAGGGCGCAAAGTCGGGCTCGAGGAACTCGTGTTCGCGGACGGCCGGCCCTCGCTCCCGCTCGGCCGCGAGTCGCAGGCGCTGATGCTGATCGCGCAGATCCGCGACGAAGCGCACCGCTTCGCGATCACCGGCATGCGCGCAAGGCGCGCCAAGGCGCGGCAGACCTCGCAGCTCGAGGAACTCGACGGCATCGGCCCGAAGCGCCGCCAGAAGCTGCTGGCCCGCTTCGGCGGGCTGCGCGGGCTGCGCGCCGCGTCGATCGAGGACATTGCTCAAGTCGAAGGTGTTTCGCGTAAGCTGGCCGAGCGCATCTACGCGCAACTGCACGGACAACCGGGTTGAACGCGAATGCCGCTGAACATGCCGATGATCCTGACCTGGGCGCGGATCGTGATGATCCCGATGGTCGTCGGCGTGTTCTACCTGCCTGACACGCTGCTGCCTGCTCACTGGAAGAACGCGTCGGCGTGCGCGCTGTTCACGCTGGCGGCGATCACCGACGGCTTCGACGGCTATCTCGCGCGCAAGTACGGGCAGATCACGCGGCTCGGCGCCTTCCTGGATCCGGTCGCCGACAAGCTGATGGTCTGCGCCGCGTTGGTCGTACTGCTCGCGCTCGGCCGCGTCGACGAGTTCGTCGCGCTCGTGATCGTCGGGCGCGAGATCACCGTGTCGGCGCTGCGCGAATGGATGGCGCAGATCGGCGCCTCGGCGAGCGTGGCCGTCAACTGGCTCGGCAAGCTGAAGACCATCATGCAGATGGTCGCCATTCCGGTGCTGCTGTACCACGACCCGCTGTTCGGCGTCGTGCCGGTCGCCACGATCGGCACCTGGCTGATCTACATCGCCGCGGCGCTGACCGTGTACTCGATGCTTTACTACCTGAAGCTCGCTTGGCCGCACTTGGTCGAACGCGACCGGGCGTGAGGCCGCGTGTTCCGGGCTTTTGACAGAGAGGGCGCCGCAGCTATAATTCGCGCCGCTTCGCGGGAATAGCTCAGTTGGTAGAGCGCAACCTTGCCAAGGTTGAGGTCGCGAGTTCGAGACTCGTTTCCCGCTCCAGTTTGCGAAGGGGAGGCCGCGCGCTTCCCCTTTTTCTTCCGGTGTGGAACACCGGCGCCGCTACAATGCAGTGCGCGGCGGGGTGGCAGAGTGGCCATGCAGCGGACTGCAAATCCGTGGACGCCGGTTCGATTCCGACCCCCGCCTCCATTTTTCGATCTCACGCCGCCACGCTCGTGAGCGCGCGGATGCCGCGGTGGTGAAACTGGTAGACACAGCGGACTTAAAATCCGCCGCAAGCGCAAGCGAGCATGCCGGTTCGAGTCCGGCCCGCGGCACCACCGGCTGACCATGGCATTGAAAGTCTTCGACCTGCGCTGCGACAACGAACATTCGTTCGAGGGATGGTTCGGCTCCGAGGGCGACTTCGAGTCGCAGCAGGCGCGCGGACTGATCGAGTGTCCGCTGTGCGGCTCAAAGCAAATCCGCCGGCTGCCGAGCGCGCCGCGGCTGAACCTGGGCGCACCCGACGTGGAGCCGAAGCAGGAAGCGGCGCTGCCCACTGCGGAGCAGATGCAGGCACTGCTGGTCAAGATGGCGCGCGAGATCGCGGCCAACACCGAGGACGTCGGTGAGCGTTTCGCCGAGGAGGCGCGCCGCATCCACTACCGCGAGGCACCCGAGCGGGGCATCCGCGGCGTCACGTCCAGACAGGAGGCCGAGGCGCTCGAGGAAGAGGGTATTCGCGTGATGCCGCTGCCGTTCGCCCACCTGCTGAAGGATCCGCTGCAGTAGCGCGACGCGGATCGCGCCGAGTGGCGGAGAAGCGCGCCGATGCGCCTCGCCCGCCGATGCGGACCGACCTCAGGGCCGGATGTACGCGTAACCCGCGGCCTGCTTTTCCATCAGTTCGACGACGCCGGCCGGCACGTAGCCGATGTTCGGAAGCATGTCGGCGCGCGTGACCTTCTGGTTGTGCATCGTGTTCTCGCACGCGACGAACTTGACGCCGCCTGCGAGAAGGTCGGCGACGCGCCCGCCGACCTCGGAGTCCATCTTCAGCATCGCGAGCCCCGGGCCGTAGGCGACGACTTCGGCGTCGACTTTGTCCTTGCCGAGCGCGTCGCGCACGTTGCGGATGTTGTTCAGCGTCAGATTCCACTTCGCCGGATCCTTGTCGCTGACCTGGAACACGACGCGGTGCTTTGCCGGCTGGGCAGCGGACTGCTGCGCCGGCGCGGGCAGCGGCGGCGCGGCGAGCGCTGCCGCGAACACGATCGATGCAAGAACCCAGTGGCTCCGTTTCATCCTTGTCTCCTTGGCATACGGGGCGCCGGGGTCGGCCCCTCGTGCGTCTAAGACGCGGCAGCTTCCGCGAATATTCCACCGTCGCCGGCCGCGGTACCGATGGAATAATCGGCGCTCGCCGTGCGTCTAGTGAACATCGGCGCTGAACGGCCATCCAGGGGGATCGATTGAGGCGACTGCTCGGCCTGCTCGGACCGCCGCGCGAACTCGCCCGGGCGGTCGAAGCGAATCGGGATCGACTGTACCGGGTCGCCTTTTCGTGGTGCCACGATGGCGCGCTCGCCGACGACCTCGTTCAAGAAGCGGTATCGAAGGCGCTTCAGAACGCTGCGCAGTTGCGCAACGTCGATAGCGCCGTGCCGTGGCTGTTCGCGATCCTGAACAACTGCTGGCGCGACCATCTGCGGCGGCGACGCGAAGGCGAGGACATCGACGCGGTCGACGAAGCCGAACTTCCGCTGGGCGACTCGGCCGAAGACGATTGCTCGCGCGCGCAGATCGCCGCTCGGGTGCGCAGCGCCATCGCGGCACTACCGGTCGGGCAGCGCGAGGTCGTGACGCTGGTCGACCTCGAGGAATTCAGCTATGCGGAGGTCGCGGCGATCCTGTCGATTCCCGTCGGCACGGTGATGAGCCGGTTGTCCCGTGCGCGCGGCGCGCTGCGCGAGGCGCTGGTCGAGCAGGTCCGCGGCGAGTCGCCGACGCTGCGACTGCTGAGGGGGCGCACGTGAACGAGAAGCTGCAAGCTTCGGACGAATACCTGGGTGCGTTCATCGACGGCGAACTCGACGCCGGCGAGCGCGAACGCGCGCTCGCAGCGCTCGAAGCCGACTCGCAACTCGCGCAGCGCGCGTGCGAACTTCGCCGCGTCAAGGATCTCGTGCGGCACGCCTACGCCGACGTGCGAGCGCCCGGTGGCAAGCGCCGGCCGCCTTGGGCGCGCGCGGCGCTGGCCGCACGCGCGGCCGTCGGCGGCGCGCTGATCGTCGCCGGTGTGCTGCTCGGCTGGGGGCTGAACGATCTGACCCGGCACGTTTCGGATGGACGCCAGGCGACTGTGCCGACCGGCAACGTCGTCATCCACGTCAGTTCGGGCGACATCGATTCGATGCGCGCGGCGCTCGATCAGGCCGAACGGCTTGCCTCATCGACAACGGATTCGCCCCCGCGCGTCGAGGTGCTGGCCAACAGTTCGGGAATCGACCTGTTCGTGCGGGGCGCGTCGCCGTTTGCGGAGCGAATCGAGCGAATCCGGCGCGAGCACCCGAACGTCGTCTTTCTCGCCTGCGGTCAGACGCTCGACAACCTGCAGCGGCGCAACGTCAAGGTCGTGTTGCTGCCTGATGTGAAGGTCGTGTCTTCCGCGCTCGACCAGGTGCTGCTGCGCCTGCGCGAGGGCTGGCGTTACTCGAAGGCGTAGCGGTTCTACTGCGGATACGTTCCGGGGACGAGGATCGAGCGGTCGACCTCGCGGATGTCGCGCCGGCCGCAGAACGCCATCGTCAGGTCGAGTTCCCTGGCGATGATCTCGAGGCACTTCGTCACGCCCGCTTCGCCGAGCGCACCCAAGCCGTACAGGAAAGCCCGGCCGATCAGCGTGCCACGCGCACCGAGCGCGACCGCCTTCAACACATCCTGGCCCGAGCGGATCCCGCTGTCGAGCCAGACCTCGATTTTCGAGCCCGCCGCGTCGACGATCGACGGCAGCGCGTCGATCGAAGCCGGCGCGCCGTCCAGTTGGCGGCCGCCGTGATTGCTGACGACGAGCGCGTCTGCGCCCGTGGCGGCGGCGAGCCTTGCATCCTCGGCGTCCATGATTCCCTTGAGGATCAGCGGGCCGCCCCAGCGCCGCTTGATCCACTCGACGTCGTTCCAGTTCAGCGTCGGGTCGAACTGCTGCGCGGTCCACGCCGACAGCGAACTCATGTCGTCCACACCGCTGACGTGCCCGACGATATTGCCGAACCGCCGTCGCCGCGTGCCCAGCATGCCGAGGCACCAACGAGGTTTCGTCAGCATGTTCAGCACGTTGCGCAGCGTCGGCCGCGGCGGCACCGACAGGCCGTTCTTCAGATCCTTGTGCCGCTGCCCGAGGATCTGCAGATCGAGGGTCAGCATCAGCGCCGAGCACTTCGCCGCCTTTGCGCGCTCGATCAGACGTTCGATGAACCCGCGGTCGCGCATCACGTAGAGCTGCAACCAGAACGGCTTCGTCGTGTGCGCGGCGACGTCCTCGATCGAGCAGATGCTCATCGTCGACAGCGTGAAGGGAACGCCGAATTTCTCGGCTGCGCGCGCGGCGAGGATCTCGCCATCCGGGTGCTGCATCCCCGTCAGTCCGGTCGGCGCGAGCGCGACCGGCATCGCGACCTCCTGCCCGGCCATCGTCGTGCGCAGGCTCCGCCCCTCCATGTTCACGGCCACCCGTTGGCGCAGCTTGATTCGCTGGAACCGCGACGTGTTCTCGCGGTACGTCGTCTCCGTCCACGATCCCGAGTCGGCGTAGTCGTAGAACATCCGCGGCACGCGCCGCTGTGCGAGGACGCGCAGGTCCTCGACTTCGGTGATCACTGCCATGGATGGTCAGCGGCGCTCGTATTGCGGCGCGCCGAACAGCGTTTGCCGGTCCTTGTCGGTCATCTGGGGCTTGCGCCGATCGGCAAGCACCTTCACGCCGCGCTGCACGGCCGGCCGCGCCTCGACCGCTTCGTACCAGCGCTTGACGTTCGGATAGTCCGCGAGATCGACCCCCTGATTCGCGTGCGAGCGCGTCCACGGGTAGATCGCGATGTCTGCGATCGAATACTCGCCGGCGAAGTAGGGCACTTCGCCGAGCCGCCTGTCCATCACGCCGTACAGGCGCTTGGACTCGTTGGTGTAGCGGTCGATCGCGTACTGGATCTTCTCGGGTGCGTAGATGCGAAAGTGGTGCGCCTGGCCGAACATCGGACCGACGCTGCCCATCTGGAACATCAACCATTGCAGCGCGACGTACTTGCCGCGCACGTCGTCCGGCAGGAAGCGTCCGGTCTTGGCGGCCAGATAGATCAGGATCGCGCCGGACTCGAACAGCGAGATCGGTTTGCCGTCCGGGCCTTCGCTGTCGATGATCGCCGGAATCTTGTTGTTCGGGCTGATCCGCAGGAACTCGGGCTTGAACTGTTCGCCGGCGCCGATATCGACCGCGTGAACGCGGTACGGCAGGCCGCACTCCTCGAGCATGATGTGGATCTTGTGGCCGTTCGGCGTCGGCCACGAATACAGGTCGATCATCTTGATGTGCCTCCCTTGTCCGGCAGCGGAACGTGTCTGGCGATCTCGAGCTTGGCGATCGCGTTGCGGTGGACCTCGTCGGGACCGTCGGCTAGCCGCAGCGTTCGCGCCAGCGTGTACGCGTAGGCGAGCGGGAAGTCGTCGCACATGCCGCCGCCGCCGTGCGCCTGGATCGCCCAGTCGAGCACGGTGCAGGCGACGTTCGGCGCCACGACCTTGATCATCGCGATCTCCGCCTTGGCTGCCTTGTTGCCGACGGTGTCCATCATGTAGGCGGCTTTCAGCGTCAGCAGCCGCGCCTGGTCGATCATGCAGCGCGCCTCGGCGATGCGCTCCTGCCAGACGGTCTGCTTGGCCACCGGCGCACCGAACGCGACGCGATCCGCAAGCCGTCTGCACATCAACTCGAGCGCGCGCTCGGCCAGGCCGATCGAACGCATGCAATGGTGGATGCGGCCCGGGCCGAGGCGGCCCTGTGCGATCTCGAAGCCGCGTCCTTCGCCGAGCAGGATGTTCGATGCCGGCACGCGCACGTCGGTGAACTCGACCTCCATGTGGCCGTGCGGCGCGTCGTCGTAGCCGAACACCGTGAGCGGCCGGATGACCTTGACGCCCGGCGCATCGGCCGGCACCAGGATCATCGACTGCTGCGCGTGTTTGGGCGCGTCGGGGTTCGTCTTGCCCATCACGATGTAGACCTTGCAGCGCGGGTCGCCCGCGCCGGAGGTCCACCACTTGCGGCCGTTGATCACGTACTCGTCGCCGACTCGCCTCATCGACGTCTGGATGTTCGTCGCGTCGCTCGATGCGACCGCCGGCTCGGTCATCGCGAATGCCGACCGGATCTCGCCCGCCAGCAAGGGCTCGAGCCAGCGCTTCTTCTGCTCGGGCGTGCCGTAGCGTTCGATCGTCTCCATGTTGCCGGTGTCGGGCGCGCTGCAGTTGAAGACCTCCGACGCCCACGGCACACGCCCCATGATCTCCGCGAGCGGCGCGTATTCGATGTTCTTCAGACCCGCGCCATAGTGCGAGTCGGGCAGGAACAGGTTCCAGAGTCCGGCCGCGCGCGCCTTGGGCTTCAGCTCCTCGACGATCCGGGTCGGCGTCCAGCGCTTTCCCTGGCGCGTGTTCTCCTCGACCTCGGCATGGAAGCGCCGCTCGTTCGGGTACACATGCTCGTCCATGAACGCGCGGACGCGCTGTTGCAGCTCGACGACTTTTGGCGAGTATTCGAAATGCATCGTGGCCTCCGTGGCGCCGAAGCATAGCGCCGTGCGATTGCCGATCGCTTGCGGTCCGTATAGATTCCGCCGGCACGGCGCGGAGGGAACGATGAGGGCGGTCGTCTGCAGCGAGTGGGGTGGGCCGGACAAACTGCGGGTCGGCGAACTGCCGCTGCCCGAACCCAAAGCCGGCGAGGTGCGTCTGAAGGTCCTCGCGGCCGGCGTGAACTTTCCCGACGCGCTGATCATCCAGAAAAAGTACCAAGTGCAGCCTCCGCTGCCCTTTGTGCCGGGGACCGAAGTCGCCGGCACGATCGATGCCGTCGGCGAAGGCGTGAGCCTTGCGCGAGGAGCGCGCGTCGTCGCTTTCGTCGGCACGGGCGGTTTCGCCGAGTACGTGTGCGTGAACGCGGCGCAGACGATCCCCTTGCCGGCGAGCGTGTCGGACGAGGTCGCGGCAGGATTCACGATGACGTACGCGACCTCGCACCACGCGCTCTCCGACCGCGCGCAACTGAAGGCCGGCGAAACGCTGCTCGTGCTCGGCGCAGCCGGCGGCGTGGGCTTGGCGGCGGTCGAGCTCGGCAAGCTGGCCGGCGCGCGCGTGATCGCCGCGGCGTCGACCGACGAGAAGCTCGCTGCGTGCCACGCGGTCGGCGCGGACGCTCTGATCAACTACTCGACGCTCGATCTGCGCGAATCGGTCAGGACGCTGACCGAAGGCAAAGGCGCCGACGTGGTCTACGACCCGGTCGGCGGCGGGTACACCGAGCCGGCGTTGCGCTCGCTCGCATGGCGCGGTCGGCTGCTGGTCGTCGGCTTCGCCAACGGCGAGATCCCTTCGATCCGGACCAACCTGCTGCTGCTGAAGGAGGCATCGCTCGTCGGCGTGTACTGGGGCGAGTTCGCCAAGCGCGAGCCGAAAGCCAATGCCCGGATGATCGGCGAGCTGATGTCGTGGCTCGCGGAAGGTCGCCTCAAGCCGCGCGTGTCGCACGTTTACCCGCTGCACGATACGCCGCGTGCGCTCGACGATCTGCTGCATCGGCGCGCGATCGGCAAACTGGTGATCCGGCCATGACCGACGGCACGACGGCGAGCGCGCAGGTGGAGTGTTTGGATCCGGATGGCGACTCCGGGCGCGGTCACGGGCTGCGACCCCGCGGCGCGATGATCAACGCCGGTGTCGTCGCAGTCGCCTTGGTCGGGCTGCTGTTCACCGCGAGCGCCGATGCAGGGCGCGAACGCGCGATCGAGAAAGAGACGGTCGTCGATGCAACGCTCGACCAGGCGTGGGAGGCCTGGACCACGCGCGAAGGAATCACGAGCTTCTTCGCCCCCGACGCGCGGATCGAGCCGCGCGTTGGAGGCGCTTTCCATGTCTACATCGATCCGACCGCGGAGCCCGGACTCAAGGGCGCGGATGAAATGCGCTTCATGGCGCTGCAGCCGAAGCGGATGCTCTCGTTCGACTGGAACGCGCCGCCGAGCCTGCCCGAGGTACGCCAGCAGCGCACGTTCGTCGTCGTCCGCTTCGAGCCGATCGACGAACGCAGGACGCACGTGCTGCTGCACCACGTCGGCTGGGGCGAAGGCGGCGAGTGGGACAAGGCTTACGCCTACTTCGATCGTGCGTGGGGCCACGTGCTGGCGAACCTGAAGCAGCGCTTCGAGACCGGCCCGAAGGACTGGACCGAGTGGCTGAGGCAGTTGCGCGCGTGGCGCGAACAGGCCGTCCCCAAGAAGTAGGCGGCCGCCGCCACTGCACGGGACTTCCACTTTGCAGACCCGAACCTACGACTATGTGATCGTCGGCGCAGGCACCGCGGGCTGCCTGCTCGCCAACCGCCTGTCCGCCGATCCGGACGTCACGGTGCTGCTGCTCGAAGCGGGTGGCCGCGACGACTGGATCTGGATCAGGATCCCCGTCGGGTATCTGTACTGCATCGGCAATCCGCGCACCGACTGGTGCTACCGCACCGAGCCGGAAGAGGGCCTCAACGGCCGCTCGATCCTGTATGCGCGCGGCCGCGTGCTCGGCGGCTGCTCGTCGATCAACGCGATGATCTACATGCGCGGGCAGGCGCGCGACTACGACGAGTGGGCGCAGTTGACCGGCGATCCGGGTTGGCGCTGGGAGTCGGTGCTGCCCGTCTTCAGGCAGCACGAGGACTTCTTTTGCGGCGCCGACGAAGCCCACGGCGCCGGCGGCGAATGGCGGGTCGAGCCGCAGCGGCTGTCGTGGGAGATTCTCGACGCGTACCGCGAAGCGATGATCCAGGCAGGCATTCCGCAGACCGATGACTTCAACCGCGGCGACAACGAGGGCTGCGGCTTCTTTCTCGTCAACCAGACGCGCGGCGTACGGCTGAATACATCGCGCGCCTTTCTGCGCCCGGCGATGCACCGCCCGAACCTCACGGTGCTCACTTCGGCTCAGGCAAAGCGGCTGCGCTTCGAAGGACGGCGATGCAGCGGCATCGAGTTCGAGCGCGGCGGCCAGGCCGAATTCGCGGCCGCGCGAATCGAGACGATCCTCGCATCGGGCAGCATCGGCTCGCCGCAGATCCTGCAGCTCTCCGGCGTGGGCCCGGCAGACCTGCTCAAATCGCACGGCATCGGCGTCGTGCACGAACTCGCGGGCGTCGGCGAGAACCTGCAGGACCACCTGCAGCTGCGAATGGCTTTCAAGGTCGGCAACGTCGTCACGCTGAACCGGCGCGTGCACAGCGTCTTCGGCAAGGCGGCGATGGCCCTGGAGTACGCCTTGTTCCGCACCGGCCCGCTGACGATGGCGCCCAGTCAGCTTGGCGGATTCACGGGGTCGTCGCCCGGGCACGCCACGCCGAACGTCGAGTTCCACGTGCAGCCGCTGTCGCTCGACAAGTTCGGCGATCCGCTGCATCCGTTCGACGCGTTCACCTCGAGCGTATGCAACCTGCGGCCGACCTCGCGCGGCCACGTGCGCATCAAGAGCGCGGATCCGCGCGCGGCCCCGGCGATCCATTGCCGGTATCTGACGACCGACGAGGACCGCAAAGTCGCGGTCGATTCGCTGCGGCTCGCCCGCCGCATCGCCGCGCAGCCCGCGCTCGCGAGGTATCGGCCCGACGAGTTCCTCCCGGGACCGAAAGCGCAGTCCGATGAAGATCTGGCGCGCGCGGCGGGCGATATCGGCACGACGATCTTCCATCCGGTGGGCACCTGCAAGATGGGGCGTGCCGATGATCCGCTTGCCGTCGTCGACTCGCGGCTTCGCGTGCTCGGCCTGGCGGGCCTGCGCGTCGTCGACGCATCGGTCATGCCGACGATCACGTCGGGCAATACCAATTCACCGACGCTGATGATCGCCGAGCGCGCCGCGAAGCTGATCCGCGAGGATCGGCGCGCGGCGTAGGGCGGCCTTCTTCCCCGTTTACGAACGGGTCTCGGTGCCAGTCCGCGCGCTACGCCTGCTGCGCGTACTTCCAACCGAGCTCGGCGAGCGCCTTCGCGTTCGCGCCGGCCTGCTTGGCGTTGTCGCTCGACGCGAGCCCCTCGGTGTAGCGCTTGTAGACACCCTGCAGGATCGCCGCGATCCGGAACAGGTTGTACGCGAGATAGAAGTTCCAGTGTTTGATGCCGGTGCGTCCGGTGCGCTCGCAGTAGCGGCGGATGTACTCGGCTTCGCTCGGAATGCCCAGCGCCGCGAGGTCCAGCCCGGCGATGCCGCGAAACGCGCCTGGCGGAATGTGCCAGCTCATGCAGTGATAGCTGAAGTCCGCCAGCGGATGGCCGAGCGTGGACAGTTCCCAGTCGAGGATCGCGATGATGCGCGGCTCGGTCGGATGGAAGATCAGGTTGTCCATCCGATAGTCGCCGTGCACGACCGCCGTCTCGTCGCCCGGCGGGATGTGCTGCGGAAGCCATTCGATCAATCGGTTCATCGCGTCGATCGTCTCGGTCTCGCTCGCCTGGTACTGCTTGCTCCAGCGGCCGATCTGGCGCGCGAAGTAGTTGCCGGCCTTGCCGAAGTCGGACAGGCCAGCGCGGTCGACGTCGACGCTGTGCAGTCGCGCGATCACGCGGTTCATTTCGTCGTAGATCGCGGCGCGCTCGGCCGGGTTCGACTGCGGCAGCGACTGCTCCCAGAAGATGCGGCCGGCGACGTGCTCCATCACGAAAAAAGCGCGGCCGATCACGCGCTCGTCCTCGCACAGCACGTGCACCTGCGGAACCGGAATGCCTTGCGCGCGCAGTGCGCGCATCACGCGGAACTCGCGCTCGATCGCGTGCGCCGACGGCAGCAGCTTGGCCGCGGGTCCGGGTTTGCTGCGCATCACGTACTTCGCCGACGGCGTGGTCAGCAGATAGGTCGGGTTCGACTGTCCGCCGTGGAACTGCTTGACCTCGAGCGGTCCGGAAAACCCCGGCAGATTCGCGGCCAGATAGGCAGCGAGCGGTTCGACGTCGAAGCGGTGGCGTTCGGTGACTTCTCCGAGCTGGCTCATATGGGATCCGATTCGTCGCGGGTCCGCGACTTCAGGTACCTCTGCAGCAATTCTTCCATCGTCGACAGTCGCGTTGTCGTGCGCAGCGTGTCGATCGCGCAGAAATTGACCACGCGCACCACGCTCTTGGCGGGCGTCGGCCCGACGTCGATGACGTTCAGGCAGCCGGCGTCCTGTGCGAGTCCGCCGAGAAAGAGGTGCTGACCGGTCAGAAACCAGGACAGCACGGCCCGATTGACACCGCCGTGCGCGACCAGCAGCGCGGTGTCCCAGTCGCCTTCCGAGAGCAGCCGCTGCAGCGCCGGCAGCGTGCGGTCGAGCAGTTCGCCGATCGTTTCGCCGCCGAGAAAGCGCGTGTCGCGCGGCACCGCGCCCTCGAACGCGGCGAGGAAAGCATCGCGCAGCTCGTCGTCGCGGATCGCCGAGAGTCGTCCGCCGCGGATCTCCTGCAGATCCGGCCAGTGCTCGACCGGAGGGTCGATTCGCGCCGCCTCGATCACGTGCAGCGCGGTTTCGCGCGTCCGGCGCAGTCCGCTCGTGACGACGCGGTCGATCGAGATCGCGTTGGTCGCGAGCGCCTCGCCCATCGCGCGGGCCTGCGCCACGCCCTGCGCGGTCAACGGAACGTCGTCGGGCGGGTACGGGCGGCCGTCGGCGTCGAAGTACTCGACCGACCCGTGGCGCATCAGCAGCAGCCGGCGTCGCTCGACGTTCATGGCGATGCCTTGACTGCGCCGCTGGCGACGAGCGCCTCGATCGCGTCGTCGCCGTAGCCCAGCTCGCTCAGCAGTTCGCGCGTGTGCGCGCCGGCCGCCGGGGCGGGCCGCGGCGAAAAGTCGTGATCCGTCATCTGCGCCAGCGGGCCGACACAGGTCACGTCGCCGCGCTTGCGCACGAGTCCGCGCGCGGCGAACTGCGGCTGCGCGAGCGCCTCGGCCGGCTCGAGCACCGGGGCGACGCAGGCGTCGACGCGCTCGAAAACGCCGATCCAGTGCGCGAGCGGATGCGAACGCAGCCGCTCGGCGACGCGCTGCGCCGTTCGCAGCGCGGCCTCCGAGCCAGGCGCCTCGCCGAGCGACCAGTGGTTGGGTTTCAGCTCCGGCAGGCCGATCGCGTCGCAAAACGCCTGCCAGAACTTCGGCTCCAGCGCGCCGACCGCCAGTTCTCCGCCGTCGGCCGTTTCGTAGACGCGGTAGCACGGCGCGCCGCCCGTGAGCAACGATCGCTCCGCGCGCGGGGTCGATCCGGCGTCGAGCTCCGCATGCGCAAAGAAGTGGTGCGCGAGAAGCCCGTCGGTCATCGCTACATCGACGTAGCGGCCGACGCCCGTTCGCTGCGCGCCAAGCAGCGCAACGAGCAGCGTCGACAACGCGGACAGGGCGCCGCCGAGCAGATCGCCGAGCTGAAGGTTGGGGATCGCAGGCTTTCCTTGCGCGCGGATCTGATCGAGCACGCCGCTCGTTGCGAGGTAGTTGATGTCGTGCCCGGCCGCCAGCGCGAGCGGGCCGTTCTGTCCGTAGCCGGACAGCGAACAGACGACGAGCTTCGGGTTGCGCGCGTGCAGGACGTCCCAGCCGAGTCCGAGTCGCGCCATCACGCCGGGGCGGAATCCCTCGATCAGCGCATCGGCGGTGTCGACGAGCTTCAGCAGCACGTCGCGGCCGGCGGCGGACTTCAGGTCGATGCGGATCGAACGTTTGCCGCGGTTGACCGCTTCGAAGATCGCATTGACGCGCGCGCCTTCGCCGTTTTTCACCTGCGGCGGAAAGCCGCGCAGATAGTCGCCTTCGCCGGTGTCCTCGACCTTGATCACGTCGGCGCCGAAGTCCGCCAGATGCATCGTCGCCGCGGGCCCCGGCAGCAGCCGGGTCAGGTCGAGGACGCGCAGCCCGGCGAGCGGCGCGGCGGGATTCGCGTTCATGCGATCGATTCGATTTCGGTCGTCAGTTCGAGCCAGCGGCTTTCCAGCGCGTCGAGCCGCTGCGCCAGTTCCCCGCGGCGCTTCAGCGTCGCCGCGACTTCGTCGGCGTGTTCCGAATGATAGAAGTCCGGGTCGGCCAGCCGCGCGTCGAGCTCGCGCAGTGCGTCCGATACCTGCCCGATCTCACCCTCGAGCTTGGCGAGCTTCGCCTGCAGCGGCTTGCGCGCCGCCGCCAGACGCTGCCGCTGCTGCGCCTCGTGTTTCCGCAGCTCGCGCCGGGTCGGCACCTGCTCGTCGAACGCGGAGTCGCTGCGCTCGCGCCGGCTGGCGAGCACGAGCGCGGCGTAGTCGTCGAGATCCCCGTCGAAGGACGCCAGCCTGCCGTCGTGCACGAGCCAGAGCTGGTCGACGGTCGAGCGCAGCAGATGGCGGTCGTGCGACACGAGCAGCAGCGCGCCTTCGAAAGACGACAGCGCGACCGTCAGCGCCTCCCGCGTCTCCATGTCGAGGTGGTTGGTCGGCTCGTCGAGGACGAGCAGGTTGGGGCGCTGCCAGGCGAGTAGCGCGAGCGCACAGCGCGCCTTCTCGCCGCCCGACATCGGACCGACCGGCATCGTCGCCATCTCGCCGGGAAAGCGGTAGCTGCCGAGGAAGTCGCGCAACTCCTGTTCGCGCGCGTCGGGCGCGATCCGGCGAAGCTGCTGCAACGGGCTCTCGTCGCCTCGAAGCTGGTCGAGCTGGTGCTGCGCGAAGTAGCCGATCGCGAGCCCCGCACCGCGCCGCAGCTCGCCGGCGGCGGGCGCGAGCTCACCCGCGATCGCCTTCACGAGCGTGGACTTGCCTGCGCCGTTGACGCCGAGGATGCCGATCCGGTCGCCCGAACGGACCAGGAACTTCACGCCGTCGAGGATCGTTCGCTCGCCGTCCGCGGTGGGATACGCCAAGCGCAGGTCTTCGGCGTCGATCAACCGCTCGGGAAGTTTGCGCGGCTCGAGGAATTCGAAACGCCACTCGCGCCGCGCGCGCACGGGCTCGACCGCTTGCAGCCGCTCGAGCATCTTGATTCGGCTCTGCGCCTGGCGCGCCTTGGTCGCCTTCGCGCGGAAGCGGTCGACGAAGCTCTGCAGATGCGCCGCGGTTCGCTCGTACGCTTTGGCCGCGGCTTCCTGCTGGCGCTGCTGTTCGATCCAGGCGGACTCGAAGGCGCTGTAGTTGCCCGCGTAGCGGCGGATCGTGCCGTCGGCGACGTGCCAGATCGCGGTCGTGCAGCGGTCGAGGAATTCGCGGTCGTGCGAGATCAGCAGCACGGTCGCGTCCTGGCGTTTGAGCCAGGCTTCGAGCCAGATCACCGAGTCGAGGTCGAGATGGTTGGTCGGCTCGTCGAGCAGCAGCAGGTCGGCGGGCCGCAGCAGCGCGCGGGCGAGCGCGAGCCGGTTGCGCCAGCCGCCGGAGAATTCGGCGACCCGCCGCTGCGCGTCGCGCTCTGCGAATCCCAACCCGTGCATCACGGCCTTGGCCTGGGCGACGATCGCGCCTTCGTTCAACTCCGCAAGCGTCGCGTGCGCATGCGCGAGCGCCAAGTCGTCGTGGCCGGCGAGCGCGCGCTGCAGTTCGATGCGCGCCGCCATCAGCGGTGCATGTCCGGCGAGTACGTAGTCGAGCGCGGTTTCGTCGGCGGACTCGATGTCCTGCGCGACGTGCGCGATACGCTCCGGCTTGGGCGCCTCGAGCCTGCCGGCCTCGGGCGCCAGTTCGCCCAGGATCGCGGCGAACAGCGAAGACTTTCCGCTGCCGTTGGCGCCGACGAGTCCGATCCGTTCGCCGGGCGGCGCGATCAGCGAGACATTGCGGTACAGAAGGCGGGCCCCGCGCGCGAGCGCGAGGTCGGTCAGGCGCAGCATCTAGATCGGCATGCGGATCGCGGGCCGCGCGTCGCGTTCACCGACGCGGCAGGCCCGCGAGCGGGCCGTCCCCGTCCGCGGCAGGTGCCCGGCCGTCCGCGTCACGGCAACTCCTCGTGCCTGACGAGGAAGACCATGTCGTCGCCGGCGCTGGTGGTGAGCCAGGTCATCGGGATGTCCTTGAACTGCTGTTCGACCGTCGCGCGTTCGCCGCCGACCTCGACGATCAGCAGTCCCCCGCGCTTCAGATGGTTGCGCGCCTCGCGCAGCAGACGCTTGATCACGTCCATGCCATCGCCCCCGCCGGCCAGCGCGAGCCTCGGCTCGTGCGTGTACTCCTTCGGCAGCTTGCTCATCGACGCATCAGTGACGTAGGGCGGGTTGCACAGGATCACGTCGTAGCGGCGGTTCGGCAGCGCGGCGAACAGGTCCGACTCGACCAGGCGGATCCGGTTCTCGAACCCGTAGTCGGCGACGTTGCGCTTGGCGACCGCGAGCGCGTCCTTGGACACGTCGACCGCGTCGATCTTCGCGCGGGGAAAGACGTCGGCGGCCATCACCGCGAGGCAGCCCGATCCGGTGCACATGTCGAGCAGCTCGGTCACGTCGTTCGGGTCCTGCACCCACGGATGCAGGGCGTCCTTGAGCAGCTCTGCGATGAAAGAACGCGGCACGATCGCGCGCTCGTCGACGTAGAACTTGTAGCCCTGCAGCCAGGCTTCCTGCAGCAGGTAGGCGGCGGGGACGCGCTTCTTGACGCGCCGTTCGATCAGTTGCAGCAGCGTGTTGATCTCGGCGTGCGTCAGATAGGCGTCGAGGAACACGTCGAGCCGCTCGATCGGCAGCTTCAGCGCGCGCATCACGATGAACGCGGCTTCGTCGAAGGCGTCGATCTGGCCGTGGCCGAAGAAGAGGTTGGCCTCGTTGAACCGCGTCACCGCGAAGCGCAGGACGTCGCGCAGGGTTCGCAGGTTGGCCTGGGCGTCGATGTTGGACATTCCTGTCGTTCAGCCGAGCAGCAGTTCGAGCGTGCGGCGGTAGACGTTCTTCAGCGGTTCGAGGTCGTCGACGCGGATGTACTCGTCGATCTTGTGGATCGACGCGTTCGGGGGTCCGAACTCGACGACCTGCGGGCAGATGGTCGCGATGAATCGGCCGTCCGACGTGCCGCCCGTGGTCGAGAGCTGTGCCTCGACACCGGCGCACTCGGCGATCGCCCGGCGCATCGCGTCGACCAGCGCGCCGGGCTGTGTCAGGAACGGCTGCGCACCGACGGTCCACGCGATGTCGTAGTCCAGACCGTGCTTGCGCAGGATCGCCTCGATCCGGTTCATCAGGGCCTCGGCGGTCGAAACGGGCGCAAAGCGCAGGTTGAAGTCGACCTCGCAGGTGCCGGGGATCACGTTCGACGCGCCGGTGCCCGCACGGATGTTCGACACCTGAAACGTCGTTGGCTGGAAGTGCTCGTTTCCACGATCCCATTCGGTGGCCACGAGCTCGGCGAGCGCCGGCGCCAATTCGTGCACGGGGTTGCGGGCGAGGTGGGGGTAGGCGACGTGGCCTTGCACGCCCTTGACCGTGAGCTTGCCCGACAGCGAGCCGCGCCGGCCGTTCTTGATCGTGTCGCCGAGGCGGTCGACCGAGGTCGGCTCGCCGACGATGCAGAAGTCGACCGACTCGCCGCGCGCCGCGAGCTTCTCGACGACCGCCACGGTTCCGTCGGTGGCGGGGCCCTCCTCGTCGGAGGTCAGCAGCAGCGCGATCGACCCGCGGTGCGCCGGGTGCGCGCGCACGAATTCCTCGGTCGCGACGACGAACGCGGCGATCGAGCTCTTCATGTCGCTCGCACCGCGCCCGTACAGCCGGCCGTCGCGCAACGTCGGTTCAAATGGGTCGGAATGCCACTGCTCGCGCGGCCCGGGCGGAACGACATCCGTGTGCCCGGCGAAGACGACGTTCGGCCGCGCTGCACCGCGCCGCAGCCAGGCGTTGCTGACGCCGTTGCGGTCGATCCGCTCGGCGCGGAAGCCCAGCGGCGCGAGCCGCTGCGCGATCAGTTCCTGGCAGCCGTCGTCGGCCGGCGTGACCGAGCGGCGGACGATCAATTGGCGGACGAGTTCGAGCGTCGCGGACACGGGCGATGCGGGGCGAAAGGCCCTGCATTATCCGTGATCCTTCGCCGGTTGTCCGTTCGCCGTCGCGACGGGCCGTCGCGGCCGGCGATGGACGGCCTAGATGTTCAGCGTGAACTCGGAGAACGACGACGTGTCGTTCGCTGCCTTATTGGGCTGCTGAACCGGCGTGCTCGGCTTGCCGGCGTTATTGATCAGCCACAGCAGATTGTTCTTCGAGTCGGCGGCGGCGAGCGCGTCTTCGCGCGTGACGACGTCCTTCTGCAACAGCGTGTACAGACTCTGCTCGAACGACTGGCTCTCGGGCGCGAGGCTCTGCTCCATCGCTTCCTTGATCCCCGACACGTCGCCGCGCTCGATCAACGCCGTCATCTGACCGGCGTTCATCATGACTTCCACCGCGGGGACGCGACCGCCTTTCCTGGAACGGACCAGCCGCTGCGACACGATCGCCTTGAGCGATGCGGCGAGGTCCTCGAACAGCGCCTGGCGGGTCTCCGGCGTGTAGAAGCTGATCACCCGGTTCAATGCGTGTGCGCTGTTGGTCGCGTGCATCGTCGCGACGACCAGGTGCCCCGACATCGAGTAGGCGAGCGCGGCGGCCATCGTCTCGCGGTCGCGGATCTCGCCGATGAACAGCACGTCGGGCGCCTGCCGCATCGCGTTGCGCAGCGCGGCGTGCAGGCTCCTGGCGTCGGTGCCGATCTCGCGCTGGTTGATGATCGACTTCTTGTTGCGGAACAGGAACTCGATCGGATCCTCGAACGTGAGGATGTGCCCGGTGATCAGTTCGTTGCGGTGGTCGAGCATCGACGCGATCGAGGTCGACTTGCCCGAACCCGCGGCGCCGACCACGAGGATCAGTCCGCGCCGCTCCATGATAAGGTCCTTCAGCACGTCGGGCAGCATCAGCTCGTCGAGCCGCGGCACTTCGTGCGGGATGTAGCGGACGACCGCCGAGACGGATCCGCGCTGCATGAAAGCGCTCAGGCGAAAACTGCCGACACCGGCGATCGGCAGTCCGATGTTCAGCTCACGCGTTTCTTCGAGCTCGCGAAACTGGGCGTCCGTCAGCCGCTCGGCGAGCAGGCTGATGATGGCCTGCGGCGCCAGTCGCTCCTGGTTGATCGGCACGCACACGCCGTTGATCTTGATCGTGATCGGCGAGCCGACCGCCAGATAGAGGTCGGAGGCGTTCTTCTCCGCCATCAGGTGGAACAGCCGCTCGAGCGCCATCAAATCCTCCGGATCACCACGCGGGGACGATACGCACCGGCTCTGACCCCGTGAAGTCCCGCGATCGGGCGAATAGCGGCGCCTTGTCCGGCGATCTCAACGGCTCGCTCCGGCTTCGCGAAGCAGGTCGTTGATCGCCGTCTTCGCGCGCGTCTGCGCGTCGACGCGCTTGACGATCACCGCGCAGTAAAGGCTGTACTTGCCGTCGGCCGAAGGCAGGCTGCCCGACACGACGACCGACCCGGCCGGTATCCGGCCGTAGGTGACTTCGCCGGTGGCGCGGTCGTAGATCTTGGTGCTCTGACCGATGTACACGCCCATGCTGATCACCGAATTCTCCTCGACGATCACGCCTTCGACGATCTCCGAGCGTGCGCCGATGAAGCAGTTGTCCTCGATGATGGTCGGGCTGGCCTGAAGCGGTTCGAGCACGCCGCCGATGCCCACTCCGCCCGACAGATGCACGTTCTTGCCGACCTGCGCGCACGAACCGACGGTGGCCCAGGTATCGACCATCGTCCCTTCGTCGACGTAAGCGCCGATGTTGACGTACGAGGGCATCAGCACGACGTTCCTGCCGATGAACGCGCCGCGCCGGACCATCGCGGGCGGAACGACGCGAAAGCCGCCTGCCGCGAAGTCTTCCGCCGAATATCCGGCGAACTTGCCGGGCACCTTGTCGTAGTAGCGCGTGTAGCCGCCCGACTCCATCACCTGGTTGTCCTGCAGCCGGAACGACAGCAGAACGGCCTTCTTGACCCACTGCTGCACGACCCATTGCCCAGCGCGTTTCTCCGCGACGCGCAGCTCGCCTGCGTCGAGCCTGGCGAGCGTCTCGTCGACCGCGCGGCGCACGTCGGCCGGCGCAGTCGCGGGATTCAGTTCCGAGCGGCGCTCCCACGCGCCTTCAATGATCTGCTGGCTGGTCATCGGGACCTCGCAAGGGTTTCGGTGAATTCTGCGATCCGCCGCGCGGCGTCGAGCACCTCGTCGACGCCCGCCACGAGGGCGATGCGCACGAACCCGGCGCCCGGATTCAGTCCGTCGCGCTCGCGCGCCAGGAAACTGCCCGGCAGCACCGTGACGTTGCGCTCTGCAAAGAGCCGGCGCGTGTACTGCGTATCGTCGATCGGCGTGCGCGCCCACAGGTAAAACGCCGCTTCGGGCATCGACGTCTGGAGCGCGCGCGCGACGATCGGCGTGGCCTGCGCGAATTTGGTCGCGTACAGCCTCCGGTTTTCGCGAACGTGCGCCTCGTCCTTCCATGCGGCGATGCTCGCGGCCTGCGCCGGCGGGCTCATCGCGTTGCCGTGATAGGTCCGATACAGCAGGAACTTCTTCAGCACCGCCGCGTCGCCGGCGACGAAACCCGAGCGCAGCCCCGGCACGTTAGAGCGCTTCGACAGGCTGCCGAACGCGACCAGGCGCGGAAAGCCGTCGCGGCCCAGCGCGTGCGCCGCTTGCAGGCCGCCCAGCGGAGGGCGCCCTTCGTCGAAATAGATCTCCGAGTAGCACTCGTCGGACGCGATGACGAAACCGTAGCGATCCGACAGCGCGAACAGCTCGCGCCATTCGTCGAGCGTCATCACGCGCCCGGTCGGGTTTGCCGGCGTGCAGACGTAGACGAGCTGCACGCGCTGCCACTCGTCCGGCCGGACGCGCTCGAACGCCATCCGATAGCCGTTTTCGGGAGTGGTCGGAAGAAACAGCGGCTGCGCGCCGGCGAGCAGCGCCGCACCCTCGTAGATCTGATAGAAGGGATTCGGCAGGACCACGAGCGCGTCGCGTGTACGGTCGACGACCGCCTGCGCGAAGGCGAACAGCGCCTCGCGTGAGCCGTTGACCGGCAAGACTTGCGTGCCGGGATCGACCGCGGGCAGCCCGAACCGGCGCGCGATCCACGCGGCAATGGCTTCGCGCAGCTCGGGCACGCCGATCGTGCTCGGGTACTGCGCGAGCCCGGGCAGCGCCTTCGTCAACGCGTCGAAGATGAACGGCGGCGTGGCGTGCTTCGGTTCGCCGATCGACAGGTTGATGTGCGGCAGGTTGGCAGGGGGCGTGGCCCCCGCGAGCAGCTCGCGCAGCCGCTCGAACGGGTACGGCTGCAGCTTGCCCAGGTCCGGGTTCATCCGCGCGTGCTCGATTGGACCGGGAAGGTGCCGAGCTCGACGTACGGCGCCGGCTTCCAGCCGCGTTTGCGATGCTCGGCGACGACGGTCGTGAAGATGCCGCCGCGCACGTACCACCGGGCGGTCAGCCGGATGAAGCGCGGCGCCAGCGCGCGGACGAGGTCGTCGAGGATGCGGTTGGTCACCGCCTCGTGGAACACCCCCTCGTTCCGGTACGACCACATGTACAGCTTCAGGCTCTTCAACTCGACGTTGCGCCGGTCCGGCACGTAGTCGAGGATCATCGTCGCGAAGTCGGGCTGCCCGGTCAGCGGGCACAGGCACGTGAACTCGGGGACTTCGATGTGAACCAGGTAGTCGCGGGCCGGCGCGGGATTGGCGAAGGTGTCGAGTTTTCGGGTCGGCCGCGTGGCCATCGAAGCGCTCAGCGTTTCGGCTTCGCGCGCGAAGCCGGAGGTGAAAGAAGGTCGGCTGTATTATACGAAGCCATCGTGATCACCCGACGCGGCGCTTCGCTCCCGCATCCGCGCGCGTCGTTACTCCCGGAAGCTCCAAGGTGCGTCTTCGGCAGATCAAACTCGCCGGCTTCAAGTCGTTTGTCGATCCGACCCACATCGACGTTCCCGGCAGCCTCGTCGGCGTCGTTGGCCCCAACGGCTGCGGCAAGTCCAACGTCATCGACGCGGTGCGCTGGGTTCTCGGCGAGTCCAAGGCCGCCGAACTGCGCGGCGAGTCGATGCAGGACGTGATCTTCAACGGCTCGGCGAACCGTAAGCCGGCAGGCCGGGCGAGCGTCGAACTCGTCTTCGACAACTCGCACGGCCCGCATCAGCGCAACCTCGGCGGCGAATGGGGCAAGTACGCCGAAATCTCGGTCAAGCGCGTGTTGACGCGCGACGGCGCGTCGAGCTACTTCATCAACAACCAGGCCGTGCGTCGGCGCGACGTGCAGGACATCTTCCTGGGCACCGGGCTCGGACCGCGCGCGTACGCGATCATCGGCCAGGGGATGATCACGCGCATCATCGAGGCGCGCCCCGAGGAGCTGAGAGTCTTTCTCGAAGAGGCGGCCGGCGTATCGAAGTACAAGGAGCGGCGGCGCGAGACCGAGAACCGGCTCGCCGACACGCGCGACAACCTGACGCGCGTCGAAGACATCCTGCGCGAGCTCGACGCCAACATCGCCAGGCTCGAGCAGCAGGCCGAAGTCGCGCGCAAGTACCGCGATCTGAAGTCCGCGCACGACGGGCAGCAGCAGTTGCTGTGGGCGAGCCGCAAGCGCGAGGCCGAAGCCGAGCGCGAGAAGGTCGCGCGCGACATCGAGGCCCGCAGCGCAGCGCTCGAGCAGCACATCGCCGAGCTGCGCGCCACCGAGCGCGTGCTCGAGGAGGTGCGCGCCGCGCACTACGCGGCGTCGGACGCGGTGCACGCCGCGCAAGGCGAGGTGCTGCAGGTCAACGCCGAGATCGGCAAGCTCGAGTCGGAGATCCGCATGATCGCCGACGGCAGAACGCGGCTGGCGGCGCAGATCGAAACGCTGTCGGCCACGCGCGAGCGCCGGCTGCGCGAGGCGGAGGAGCTGAAGGCGCGCGCCGCCGATCTCGAGCGCCAGATCGAAGCGGGCGGGCAGCGCCTGCAGGCCGCCGCCGCGCAGTGCGTCGAGCACGAAGCCGGTCTGCCGCGGCTACGAACCGAGTACGAGGCGGCGCGCGACGCGTTGTCCGCGGCGCGCGCGGAGGCCGCGCTGGCCGAGCAGGCGATCGAAGCCGCAGCCTCGGAACAGCGCGCGTTCGACCGCGAACTGGGTTCGCTGCAGGCGCGCCGGGAGCGGCTGCAGGAGGAGAAGGCTCACCTCGGATCGCCCGACGAGCAGCGGCTCGCGGCGCTGAAATCCGACATCGCGCGGCTGGAAGCCGATCTCGCGGCGACGACACAGCGGCTGCAGCAGGCGGAATCGGAGCTTGCGCAGGCGCAGGGCGAACGGCAGGGGCTGCTCGAGACGCGCACGCGCGAGGGCGAAGCGCTCGCCAAGCTGGAGGCGCGGCTGCACGCGCTGCAGGAGCTGCAGGCCAACGTCGAAGCCGACGAGCGGCTCGATCCCTGGCTACGCGCGCAGGGGCTCGAGAATCTGCCGCGGCTGTTCCGCAAGATGCACGTCGAGCCCGGATGGGAGACCGCCTTCGAGGCGGTGCTGCGCGAGCGGATCGAAGCGATCGAAGTCGGACGGCTCGATACGCTGGCGGGGCTCGCAACCAACGCGCCGCCGTCGCGGGTCGCGTTCTACGCGCCCACCGGCGCCGTCGCTGCGCCGGCGGCAGCGGGCGGCCTCGTGCGGCTCGCCGACCGCGTGCGCGGCCACGACGCCTCGCTCGCCGCGGTGCTCGGCGACTGGCTGGCGAACGTGTTCGTCGCGGACGACGTCGGACAGGCGCTCGCGCGCCGTAGCGAACTGCCGCCCGGCGGGCAGTTCGTCACCCGGATGGGGCACCGCATCTCGCGCTACTCGGTGCGGTTCTACGCGCAGGACGACCGCAAGGCGGGTTTGCTGGCGCGGCGTCAGGAGATCGAAAACCTCGAGCGCGAACTGCGGGCGCAGAAGCTGATGGTCGAGCAGGCCGGCGCCGCCTTCACGCGCTGCGAGGCGCTGCTGCGCAACGCGCAGGAGCAGGCGAACGCCGAACGCAAGGCTGCCGAGCGGTTGCGCTCGCAGTTGCACGCCGCGCAGATCGAGGCGGTCAAGCTCGGCGAGCTGATCGACCGCGTGCGACATCGCGCCGGCCAGATCGACAACGAGCTCGCCGAAGTCGCTTCGCACGAAGCGCAGTTGCGGGCACACCGCGGCGACGCCGACGAACGCTTCCAGCAGCTCGATCAGGAGCTCGCGGCCAAGCAGGAGGCGGTCGAAGCCGCACGCGTCGCGTACGAGGATGCGGACCGGCGCCAGCGCGAAGCGCGCGAGCAGCAGCAGCGGCTCGCCGCCGAGCGCCAGCGCATCGAGTTCGAGGTCGCTTCGGCGCGCGAGCGGGCCGCCGACGTGGCGCACGCGATCGAGGTCGCCGAGGCCGACGCAGCGCGGCTGGCGACCGACATCGACGCGGCGCGGGCCGAGATGGCGCGTCTCGACGACAGCGCGGTGCGCAGCGGGCTGGACGGCTGGCTCGCGCAGCGCGGCGCCGCCGAGCAGAAGCTGCGCGAAGCGCGCAGCCGGCTCGACGAACTCGCGCAGCAGCTTCGCGCGACCGACGAAAAGCGGCTTCAGCTCGAACGCGAACAGCAGCCGCGACGCGACAAGATCACCGAGCTGCAGCTGAGGGAGCAGGCCGCGCGGCTCGCAGTCGAGCAGTACGCGCAGCAGCTTGCCGAAGCGCACGCCGACGAGGCGGCGCTCGCGGCCAGGCTCGATGCCGCGCCGGTCAAGCCCGCCGCGCTGCAGGCCGAGATCGCGCGGCTCGCTCAGGAGATCGAAGCGCTCGGCGCGGTCAACCTGGCGGCGCTCGACGAACTTGGCCAGGCGCGCGAGCGCAAGGGGTTCCTCGACGCGCAGTCGAGCGATCTGAAGGCGGCGATCGGCACGCTCGAGGACGCCATCCGCCGCATCGACCGCGAGACGCGCGAACTGCTGCAACAGACCTTCGACCAGGTCAACCTGCAGTTCGGCCAGCTCTTCCCGAAGCTCTTCGGCGGCGGCGAAGCGAAGCTGATGATGACCGGCGACGAGATCCTCGACGCAGGCGTCCAGGTGATGGCGCAGCCACCGGGCAAGCGCAACAGCACGATTCACCTGCTGTCGGGCGGCGAAAAGGCGCTGACCGCGACCGCGCTCGTGTTCGCGCTGTTCAAGCTGAATCCGGCCCCGTTCTGCCTGCTCGACGAGGTCGACGCGCCGCTCGACGACGCGAACACCGAGCGCTTCTGCGACCTGGTGCGCTCGATGACCGGCAACACGCAGTTCCTGTTCATCACGCACAACAAGATCGCGATGGAAATGGCCGAGCAGCTGATCGGCGTGACGATGCAGGAGCAGGGCGTGTCGCGCATCGTCGCCGTCGACATCGACAGCGCCGTTCGGCTGACCGCCGAAGCCGCCTGACGCGCCGTGTCGATGACCGACCTGCAGCTCGCCCTGCTCGTGCTGGCCGCCGTGCTGCTGGTGGCGCTGTACGGATACGGCAAGTGGCAGGAGCGGCAGGCCCTCAAACGCATGGACGAGTCGCTGCGCGGCGGGCTCGGCGACGCGCTATTGCAGTCGCCGCCGGCGCCCGCCGCACCGGCGCGTCCCCCGGCGCAGCGGATCGAACCGCGCCTCACCCTTCCCGACGAACCGTCTGCCGCAGCGCCCGCGCCACCGGCGTCGGTCGCGCTGTCCGGCCTGTCGTCGCAGTGGATCGAAGACCCGCTTCTGGACTGCGTGCTCGAACTGCGATGCGCGCATGCGGTCGACGGCGTGGCCGTCATCGACGCGGCCGTGCCGCTGTCGCACCTGAATCTGCCGCTGCCCGTGTTTCTGGTCGCCTGGGACGCGCGCGCGCAGCAGTGGGTACAGCCCGACCGTTTCGGCTTCTACTCGGAGCTGTTGGTCGCGGTGCAGATGGCGAGCCGGCGTCACGCGCTCGACGACATCGAAGCCTCGCGCTTCGTCGCCGCGGTCCAGCAGGTGGCGCTCGCGCTCGACGCCGATTTCGACCCGCCGGAGGTCGGCCGCATCGTCGCGCTCGCGCAGGACCTCGATGGGCTGCGCGCCCAGTTCGACGTTCAGATCGGTTTGACGCTCGAAGCGCAGAGCGGCGCGTGGGACGCGCATGCGCTGCGCGGCGCCGCCGAACAGGCAGGGCTGGTCAGGACCGGCGATGCGCGCTGGCAGCGCTTCGCCGAAGGCGACACGGCGACGCCGCTGCTCGCGATGAGCTGCGAGGCACTGCCCGCCCACCGGATCGCGCTCGAGCTGGACGTGCCGGTTGCGCCGCCGGCAGCGGCGCCGCTCGATGCGCTGTTCGCCGCGGCCGAGCAGCTCGCCGCGCGGCTCGGAGCCCGCATCGTCGACGACAACGGGCGGCCGATCCATCCCGGGTCGATGCCGGCGATCGCCGAACAGCTCGAACGCCTCTACGCCGAGATGCGCGCCGCCGGCATCGAACCCGGATCGCCGCGCGCGCAGCGGCTGTACGCATGACGACGGCGCCCGTCCCTCCCGAGGTCGCTCGCCGCGCGAAGCAGCTGCGCGAGGAGATCGAGCGGCACAACTACGCGTACTACGTGCTGGACTCGCCGACGATCTCCGACGCCGAGTGGGACGCGATGTTCCGCGAGCTGCAGGAGCTCGAAGCGAAGTACCCGGCGCTGGTGACGCCGGACTCGCCGACGCAGCGGGTCGGCGGCGCGCCGCGCGCCGACATGCCCGAGGTGCGGCACGCGGTGCCGATGCTCTCGCTGAACAACGCGCTGACCGAGGAAGAGGCGATCGCGTTCGACCAGCGCGTCCGCGAAGCGCTCGCCAAGGCAGGTCTCGTCGACGGCGACGTCGAGTACGCGTGCGAGCTGAAGTTCGACGGTCTGGCGATCAATCTGCGCTACGAGAACGGCGTGCTCGTCGAGGCGGCGACGCGCGGCGACGGCACCGTCGGCGAGGACGTGACGCCGAACGTTCGAACGATCCGCTCGGTCCCGCTCAGGCTGCACACCCCGCGCGCCCCCGCGGTGCTCGAAGCGCGCGGCGAGGTGCTGATGTTCAGGCGCGACTTCGAACGGCTGAACGAACGGCAGCGCGCGCGCGGCGACAAGGAGTTCGCGAACCCGCGCAACGCGGCCGCGGGATCGCTGCGGCAGCTCGATCCGAAGATCACCGCGCAGCGCCGGCTGCACTTCTTCGCCTACGGGCTGGGCGAACTGCGCGGCGTCGACGAGCCCGAAACGCACTGGGCCGCGCTCGACTGGCTCGCGTCGCTCGGACTCCCGGTCAACGACGAACGCGCGGTGGTTCGCGGCGCCGCAGGGCTGCTCGGGTTCTATCGCGAGGCGCTGCGCAAGCGCCCCACGCTCCCGTACGACATCGACGGCGTCGTCTACAAGGTCAACTCGTACGCGCTGCAGCGCGCGCTCGGCTACGTCTCGCGCGCGCCGCGGTTCGCGATCGCGCACAAATTTCCGGCTCAGGAAGCCACCACGCAGGTGCTCGACATCGAAGTGCAGGTCGGGCGGACCGGCGCGTTGACGCCGGTCGCGCGCCTGGCACCGGTGCAGGTCGGCGGCGTGACGGTGACCAGCGCGACCTTGCACAACGAAGACGAGATCCGGCGCAAGGACGTGCGCATCGGCGACACGGTGATCGTGCGGCGCGCCGGCGACGTCATCCCCGAAGTGGTGGCCGTCGTCCGCGAGCGCCGGCCTGCGCACACCAAGCCGTTTCGCATGCCGACGAAGTGTCCGGTGTGCGGGTCGGCCGTCGAACGGCCTGCGGACGAGGCGATCGCGCGCTGCACCGGCGGGCTGTACTGCCCGGCCCAGCGCAAGCAGGCGCTACGGCACTTCGCCGGACGGCGCGCACTCGACATCGAAGGGCTCGGCGAGAAGCTGATCGACCAGCTCGTCGACGCCGGCCTCGTGCGCACGGCGGCCGATCTATTCAAGCTCGACCTGAAGACGCTCGCGAGCCTCGAGCGGATGGGCGAGAAGTCGGCGGCGAACCTGCTCGCCGCGCTCGACAAGGCGCGCCACACGACGCTGGAACGGTTCATCTATGCGCTGGGCATCCGGCACGTCGGCGAGAGTACCGCGCGCGATCTGGCGCGGCACTTCGGATCGCTCGACGCGCTGATGGCCGCCGACGAGGAAGCGCTGCTCGAAGTGCCAGATGTCGGGCCCGTCGTCGCTGCGTCGATCGTGCGTTTCTTCGCCGAGCCGCACAATCGCGAGGTCATTGCGCAGTTGCGCGCCGCCGGCGTGCGCTGGCGCGAAGGATCGGCCGCGAAACGCGCCGCGGCGGGCCCGCTGGCCGGCAAGACGTTCGTGCTGACCGGTACGCTGCCCACCTGGACGCGCGACGAAGCGAAGGAACGCATCGAGGCCGCCGGCGGCAAGGTGGCGGGATCGGTGTCGAAGAAGACCGATTACGTCGTCGCCGGGGCCGAGCCGGGGTCGAAGCTCGAGAAGGCGCGCGAGCTCGGCGTCAAGGTGATCGACGAGGAAGGGCTGCGCCGCTTGCTCGGCGAGTGAAGGAGGTTGGCAACGATGTACGCGATCATCGGCGGCAGCGGGCTCGCGAAGCTCTCGCCGCTGCAGAACACCCGGCGGCAGGTCATGCGCACGCCGTACGGCGAACCTTCGGGCGCGATGACCTTCGGCACGCTCGCCGGCCGCGAGGTCGTTTTCCTCGCGCGGCACGGCTACGGACACACGATTGCGCCGCACGAGATCAACTATCGGGCCAACATCTGGGCGCTGAAGGACTTGTCCGTGTCCGGCGTGATCGCGGTCGCGACCTGCGGCGGAGTTCGCGAAGACCTCGGTCCGGGCAAGCTCGTCGTTCCCGACCAGATCATCGACTACACGCACAGCCGCAAGTCGACGTTCTTCGAAGGAACCGAGAGCCCGGTCACGCACGTCGATTTCACGCAACCGTATTCGGCGCGGATGCGGCGCCTGCTGCTCGATGCGGCCGCCGCATGCGGCGAGGCCGTCGTCGACGGCGCGACTTACGCGTGCACGCAGGGGCCGCGGCTGGAGACCGCCGCGGAGATCGAGCGCATCGCCCGCGATGGCGGCGACATCGTCGGAATGACCGGCATGCCCGAGGCGGCGCTAGCGCGCGAGGCGGGGCTGGACTATGCGGCGCTCGGCGTGGTCGTCAACCACGCTGCCGGCCGCGGCGAAAGCAAGACCGAGATCAAGCTCGAGGACCTCGGCCACGCGATGAGCGCGACGATCGTGCGCGCGGTACGCATCCTCGAAGAGGCGGTGCGGAGGGCAGGGTGATCCGCGAGATCCTGCGCATGGGCGACCCGCGGCTGCTGCGCGTGGCCGAGCCGGTGCGCGCCTTGGACACGCCCGAGCTCGCCGCGCTGCTGGCGGACATGTTCGACACGATGCGTGCGGCCAACGGCGCGGGGCTTGCCGCCCCGCAGATCGGCGTGCCGCTGCGCGTGGTGATCTTCGGTTACGACGATCCCGCCGCGCGCAATCCGCGCTACCCGGATGCGCCGCCGGTGCCGCGCACGGTGCTGATCAACCCCGTGATCGAGCCGCTGTCGGACGAGATCGAGGAAGGTTGGGAGGGCTGCCTGTCGGTGCCGGGCCTGCGCGGCGTCGTGCCGCGCTACGCGCGCGTGCGGTACCGGGGCTTCGACGAACGGGGCGGCACCATCGATCGAACGGTCGACGGCTTTCACGCGCGCGTGGTGCAGCACGAGTGCGACCATCTCGACGGAATCCTGTATCCGATGCGGATGCGCGACTTCACGCGCTTCGGATTCACCGACGTGCTGTTCCCGGGCCTAGACGCGACTCCGCAGCAGTGAACTCGCAGCCTCAGTGCGCGAGCGCCTCGAGCAGGTCGCCCTCGAGCTGAAGCTGTCCGCGCGGGCTCGCCAGGATCGGGCCGTCGATCAGAAACACGTCCTCGACGCGCTCGCCGAGCGTCAGGATCTTTGCGGTGTGAACATTGACGCCGTGGCGCGCGAGAACGCGCGCGATCGCGTACAGCAGGCCGATGCGGTCGGTCGCGACGACTTCGAGCAGGTAGTGCTCGGCGCGCTCGTCCGGCTGCAGTTGCACGCTCGGCGACACCGGAAAGTGGCGCGAATGCCGCGACAGCCGACCCTTGACCGGCGGCGGCAATTCGCCGGGTTTGGACAGCCACTCCGTGAGCTCGTGCTCGATCTGCGTCAGCAGCGCACGGTAGTGCGGCGTGCGGCCATGGTCGGTGACGACGAACGTGTCGAGCGCATAACCGTGCCGCGTCGTGTGGATCTTGGCGTCCAGGATGCTCAGGCTGCGGCTGTCGAAATAGCCGCAGATCCGGGCGAACAGATCTTTCTGGTCGCGGGCGTAGATCAACACCTCGGCACCTTCGCCGACCTGCGAGAGACGGGTGCGAACGATCGGCCGGTCGGTGTGCACGTGCGCCACCAGCGCGCGCGCGTGCCAGGCGATGTCCTTCGCGGTATGCCTCAGGAAGTAGACGACGTCGAGCTGCTCCCACAGCGGTTCGTGCGCGGTCTCCGACAAACCGTACAGACGGAGCGTCGCGAGCGCCTCGCGCTTGCGGCCCTCCAGCTCCGCGTTCGCCGGGACGGCCTCGCCGCCGAGCTGCCTGCGCGCGAGCAGGAACAGATCCTCGAGCAGTTTGCCCTTCCATGCGTTCCAGACGCGCGGGCTCGTGCCGCGGATGTCGGCGACGGTCAGCAGGTACAACGCGATCAGCCGCCGTTCGCTGCCGACCAGCCGGGCGAAGCGCTCGACCACCGTCGGATCGGCGATGTCCTGCTTCTGCGCGACGCGCGACATCGTCAGGTGGTGTTCGACGAGGAAGACGACGAGCTCCGTGTCGTCCCGCGTCAGGCCGTGCTCCTTGCAGAACCGGCGCGCTTCGCGGGCGCCGAGCTCGCTGTGGTCGCCGCCGCGACCCTTGGCGATGTCGTGGAACAGCGCGGCGATCAGCAGCAGCCACGGGCGCTCGAAATCGGCGATCAGCTGGCTGCACAGCGGGTACTCGTGCGCATGTTCGGCCTGCATGAAGCGCCGCAGGTTCCGCACGACCATCAGGACGTGCTGGTCGACCGTGTAGACGTGGAACAGGTCGTGCTGCATCTGGCCCACGATGCGGCGGAACGCCGGCAGATAGCGGCCGAGCACGGACCACTGGTTCATCCGGCGCAGCTCGTGCAGCACGCCGCGGTGCTCCTGCAGGATCGCCAGGAAAGTCGCGCGGTTGACGGGGTCGCGGCGGAACGCGCCGTTGATCAGGCCTTGCGCGTGCCAGATCGCGCGAAGCAGCCGGACGCTCATGCCCTTGAGCTCGGGATGCCGCTGCAGCGTCAGGAAGGCGCGCAGCAGCGCGTTCGGATCGCGCTCCAGCGCCCGGTCGTCATCGATGTCCAGCAGCTCGTTGCGCGCGACGAAGGTTGCGTCGATCGACGCGGTGTGCGCGGCGTCGTGCGGGAACAGCCGCTGCTCGATGTTCTGCAGCACGATCGTGTTGAGCTGGGTGACGGCCTTGGCCGCCCAGTAGTAGCGCTGCATCAGCACTTCGCTCGCGCGGCGCGTCGCGGTCGCGGCGATACCGGCGGCCTGCGCGACCGCATGCTGGATGTCGAAGACGAGCCGGTCCTCGCGTCGGCCGGAGACGATGTGCAGCCACGCGCGGATCCGCTTCAGCGTCCGCTCGTTTTGCACGAGCATGGCCAGTTCCGCGCGGGTCAGCAGGCGGCGCCGCTCGAGCTCGGCCCACGACGCGCCGAGGCCCGCCGCGCGCGCGACCCACAGCAGCACGTGCAGGTCGCGCAGCCCGCCGGGGCTTTCCTTGCAGTTCGGTTCGAGACTGTACGGAGTGTCCTGGAACTTGGTGTGGCGCTGCTGCTGCTCGAGCACCTTGGCGCGAAAGAACGACTGCGCATCGAGCACGTCGACGATCGCCCGCGACAGCGCCTCGTACAACGACCGTGGTCCTGCGATCAGGCGCGACTCGAGCAGCGACGTGAGGATCGTGACGTCCTGCGCCGCTTCGCTGCGGCACTCGTCGATCGTTCGGACGCTGTGGCCGAGATGCAGCCCCATGTCCCACAGGACGCCGACCAGCTCCTCGATCGCGGCTCTATGGCGCTCGGTGCAATCGGCGCGCGGAACGATCAGGATGTCGACGTCCGAATGCGGAAACAGCTCGCCGCGGCCGTAGCCGCCGACCGCGACGATCGCCGCGTCCTGCGCGAGGCCGGCGTCGTGCGCGACCCGCCGCAGGACGTTGTCGACGGCCCGCCGCCAGCCGCCGAGCAGCCGCTGCACCGGTGCCCCCTGGCGGAACGCGGCGATCAGCCGCTCGCGCTCCGCGCTCAGCTCGGCGCGCAGCGCGAAACCCGCATCGTTCATCGCGAAAGGCTCAGACCGCGGCCAGCGCGGCGCCCGTCCTGGCTGCCGTGACAAACGGCGGGGGCGGCGGCGTACCCGCCGAGACCGTCAGGACCTCGTACCCGTCCTCGGTGACGAGCACCGTGTGCTCCCACTGCGCCGACAGGCTGTGGTCCTTGGTCACGATGGTCCAGCCGTCGGCCAGTTCCTTGATGTCGCGCCGCCCGGCGTTGATCATCGGCTCGATGGTGAACGTCATGCCGGGCACCAGCCGGTCGAGCGTTCCCGGTTTGCCGTAGTGCAGGACCTGAGGCTCCTCGTGAAACCGGCGGCCGATGCCGTGCCCGCAGAACTCGCGCACGACGCTGTAGCCGTGCTTTTCGGCGTGTACCTGGATCGCGTGCCCGATGTCGCCGAGGTGGGCGCCGGGACGTACCTGCTGGATGCCGAGCCACATGCACTCGTAGGTGATCTCGCACAGGCGCCGCGCCGCGATCGACGGCTCGCCGACGTAGAACATCCGGCTCGTATCGCCGTGGTAGCCGTCCTTGATGACCGTCACGTCGATGTTGACGATGTCGCCGTTCTTCAGCACGCGGTCGCCGGGAATGCCATGGCAGACCTGATGGTTGACCGACGTGCAAACCGACTTCGGAAACGGCCGGTACCCGGGCGGCGCGTAGTTCAGCGGGGCCGGCGTCGTCCCCTGCACTTGCACCATGTAGTCGTGGCACAGCCGGTCGAGCTCGGCCGTCGTCACACCGGGCTTGACGTGCGGTGCGATGAAGTCCAGGACTTCGGCGGCGAGGCGGCCGGCGACGCGCATGCCGGCGATGTCCTCGGCGGTCTTGATCACGATCGACATGGTTTGGCTGGCCCCGGGCGGCAAATCGGACTGGAAGGTCGGCCCGCCGCCTTCTGAAGATGACGGAGCACGAGTCGGGCCCGTATAATAGCCGGCTGCTTCGGCTCGGATCCGCGTCTTTGCGTTTCGTTCCGGAGCGCAATCGCGCGCGCCGTCGCCAAGGTGCTTCCGCAATGCGGGGGCCGAGACGGTTGCGTTGGACCCAACCTTGGTAGGAGTCGTTCCGTGTCCGTGACCATGCGTCAGATGCTGGAGGCGGGTGTGCATTTCGGCCACCAGACCCGCTTCTGGAACCCGAAGATGGCCCCTTACATCTTCGGCCACCGCAACAAGATCCACATCATCAACCTCGAGCGCACGCTCGAGCAGTTCCAGGCTGCAGCGAAGTTCGTCCGACAGCTCGCCGCCAACCGGGGCACGATCCTGTTCGTCGGCACCAAGCGCCAGGCGCGCGAGATCGTCGTCGAGGAGGCCAAGCGCTGCGGCATGCCCTACGTCGACCAGCGCTGGCTCGGCGGCATGCTGACCAACTTCAAGACCATCAAGGCGTCGATCAAGCGGCTGAAGGAAATGGAGCAGGTCATCGCCGATGGCGGACTCGAGCGCATGTCGAAAAAGGAAGCGCTCGACTTCCAGCGCGAGGTCGACAAGCTGAACAAGGCGATCGGCGGCATCAAGGAGATGAACGCGCTGCCCGACGCGATCTTCGTCATCGACGTCGGCTACCACAAGATCGCCGTGCAGGAAGCGCAGAAACTCGGCATCCCGGTCGTCGCCGTCGTCGACACCAACCACTCGCCCGAGGGCATCGCCTACGTGATCCCCGGCAACGACGACTCGAGCCGCGCCGTCAGGCTGTACGCGCGCGGTATCGCCGACGCGGTGCTCGAAGGCAAGGCGCAGGCGCTGCAAGGCGTCGTGCAGGCCGCAGGCGGCGAGGAGTTCGTCGAAGTCAGCGAGGACGAAGCGGCCTGAGGCCGCGGATCCGGCCTGCGACGATCCACGAGGGGGCGCAAGCCCCCTTTTTGCAGATACGAAAGAAGGGCATCCGGGAGTTTGCGATGGCGGAAATCACCGCTGCAATGGTCAAGGAACTGCGCGACAAGACCGACGCGCCGATGATGGAGTGCAAGAAGGCTCTGGCCGAAGCCGGTGGCGACATGGCCAAAGCCGAAGAGATCCTGCGCGTGAAACTCGGCGCCAAGGCGGGCAAGGCGGCCGCCCGCGTCACGGCCGAAGGCATCGTCGCGATCAGCGTCGATCCGGCCGCCAAGCTCGGCGCGATCGTCGAAGTCAACTGCGAGACGGACTTCGTCGCGAAGAACGACGACTTCATCGCGTTCGCGCGCAACCTAGCGCAGCTCGTCGCCGAGCGCAACCCGGCCGACGTCGCCGCGCTCGCGGCGCTGCCGCTCGGCGACGGCACGGTCGAGGCCCGGCGTACCGCGCTGATCGGAAAAATCGGCGAGAACATCACGATCCGCCGCTTCGCCCGAATCGAGGCGAAAGGCCGAATCGCGTCGTACGTGCACGGCGGCTCGAAGATCGGCGTGCTGGTCGACGTTTCCGGCGGCGACGCGGAGCTGGGCAAGGATCTGGCGATGCACATCGCGGCGAGCAAACCGAAAGCGCTCGACGCCTCGGGCGTTGCGCGTGAGCTGATCGATACGGAGCGGCGCATCGCGATCGAGAAGGCGCGCGAGGCGGGCAAGCCCGAGGCCATGCTCGAGAAGATCGCCGAAGGCAGCGTGCAGAAGTTCCTGAAGGACGTCACGCTGCTTGGGCAGGTCTTCGTCAAGGCTGCCGACGGCAAGCAGACGATCGAGCAGTTGCTCAAGGCCAAGGGCGCGACGGTCAACGGCTTCGTGCTTTACGTCGTTGGCGAAGGCATCGAGAAACGACAGACCGACTTCGCGTCCGAGGTGGCCGCGCAGGCCGCCGCGGCGCGCGCCTGACCACCCGACGGATCGACGCCGATGACGACGCCCGCGTACAAGCGCGTGCTGCTGAAGCTGTCCGGCGAAGCCCTGATGGGCGATGACCCGTTCGGGATCAACCGCGAAACGATCGAGCGCATGGTCGCCGACATCGGCGAAGTCGTCGCGCTCGGCGTCGAGCTCGCGATCGTCATCGGCGGCGGCAACATCTTCCGCGGCGTGGCGCTGGGCGCATCGGGCATGGACCGGGCGACCGCCGATTACATGGGCATGATGGCGACCGTGATGAACGCGATGGCGCTGCAGGACGCGATGCGCCGCGCGGGGATCGAGGCACGCGTTCAGTCGGCGCTGAACATCGAGCAGGTCGTCGAACCGTACATCCGGCCCAAGGCGATGCGTTACCTGGAAGAAGGCAAGGTCGTGATCTTCGCGGCCGGCACGGGCAATCCTTTCTTCACGACCGATACGGCGGCGGCGCTCCGCGGCTCGGAGGTCGGCGCGCAGATCGTGCTGAAGGCCACCAAGGTCGACGGCGTCTACAGCGCGGACCCGAAGAAGGACCCGAAGGCGACGCGCTTCGCGTCGCTGACGTTCGACGAGGCGCTGAACCTCAAGCTGCAGATCATGGACGCGACGGCCTTCGCGCTGTGCCGCGACCAGAAACTGCCGATCAAGGTGTTCGACATCGGCAAGCCCGGCGCGCTGAAGCGCGTGGTGCTGGGTGAAGACGAAGGCACGCTCGTGCACGTGTGAGTCGCGGAGGAACGAAGATGAACATCGCCGAAATTCGCAAGTCCACCGAACAGAAGATGCAGAAGTCGGTGGAGACGCTCAAACACGATCTGGCCAAGGTCCGCACCGGCCGCGCCCACACGGGACTGCTCGATCACGTGCTGGTCGACTACTACGGGTCGATGGTGCCGATCTCGCAGGTCGCCAACATCGGGCTGGGCGACGCCCGGACGATCACGGTTCAGCCGTGGGAAAAGAAGATGGCGCCGGTCATCGAGAAAGCGATCCGCGATTCCGATCTTGGGCTCAACCCGGCAACGCACGGCGACGTGATCCGCGTTCCGATGCCGCCGCTGACCGAGGAACGGCGCCGCGAGCTGACCAAGGTCGTGCGGCACGAGGGCGAAGCGGCCAAGATCGCGGTCCGCAACTTGAGGCGCGACGCGATCGCCCATCTGAAGGAGCTGCTGAAGAAGAAGGAAGTGTCGGAGGACGACGAGCGGCGCGCACAGGACGAAGTGCAGAAGCTGACCGATCGGTTCGTCGCCGAGATCGACAAGCTGATTGCCGAAAAGGAAAAGGAGATCATGACCGTCTGAGCCGCTCTGTCGGCTCGACCGGGTCGCCGCACGTGTCCAAGCACGCCAAGATTCCGCGCCACGTCGCCGTCATCATGGACGGCAACGGCCGGTGGGCGACGCGCCGGCATCTGCCGCGCGTCGCGGGTCATTCGCGCGGCGTCGACGCGGTGCGCGCGGTGATCGAATCCGCCGGGCGCCGCGGCATCGAGTTCCTGACGCTGTTCGCGTTCAGCTCCGAGAACTGGCGGCGTCCGGCCGACGAGGTCTCGGTGCTGATGCGGCTGTTCCTGTCGGCGCTGCAAAAGGAGGTCGGCAAGCTGCGCGACAACGGCGTACGGCTGCGCATCGTCGGAGACCTCAGCGCGTTCGCACCCGAGCTGCGGCAGCACATCGCCGAGGCCGAAGCGCAGACGGCTGGCAATGACCGACTCAAGCTGACCGTGTGTGCGAGTTACGGCGGCCGCTGGGACATCGTTCAGGCGGTTCGCGCGCTGCTCGCGGCGGACCCTTCGGTCGCGGCGCATCCCGAGGTCATCGACGAAGCGCTGCTCGCCCGGCATCTCGCGCTCGCGTTCGCACCCGACGTCGACCTGCTGATCCGCACCGGCGGCGAGCAGCGGATCAGCAACTTTCTGCTATGGCAGTCGGCGTACGCGGAGCTGTACTTCACCGACCTGCTGTGGCCGGACTTCGACGCGGGTGCGCTGGACGCCGCGCTGGCCTGGTACTCGACGCGCGAGCGCCGGTTCGGCCGCACCAGCGCGCAGATCGCCGTATCCCCCTGACGCATCATGCTGCGGCAGCGCGTCGTCACCGCGGTGATTCTTCTGCTCGCACTGATCGGCGCGCTTGCGGCGGGGCGTACGGTCTTTGCGGCGGCGATGTCGCTGGTCGTCGGCGCGGCGGCCTACGAGTGGGCGAGGCTCGCCGCGCACGCACCGGCGGTCGCTGTGGGCGCCGGAATCGCGCTGGGCGCGCTGCTGTTCGGACTCGAGGTGTTCGCCGCGTGGCCGCGCGGGGGCGCCGTGACGGCGATCGTCGCGGCGGCCGTCGCCGCCTGGGTGTCGATCGCTTTGTTGCTTGTGCGCGCCGAGCACGCGGGGATTCGCTTCGCGGCCGGAGTCAAGACCGTAGTGGGCGTCGTCTTGCTCGTCGCTGCGTGGGCCGCGGCCATGCAGCTCTACCGTGACGGCGTGCTGATGCTGTTCTCGGCCGCTGCGGTGGTCTGGATCGCGGACATCGCCGCGTACTTCGCGGGCCGCGCATTCGGCAAACGCAAGCTCGCGCCGCACATCAGTCCGGGCAAGACCTGGGCGGGCGTCGCCGGTGCCATGATCGCGGTGCTGGCGAGCGCGCTGCTGCTTGCCGCGGCCGCGCCGCAGCTTGGTTTGTTCTCGACCTGGCTGTTGCAGACGCTCCCGGCGGTCGGCGCATTGCTCGCGCTCGTACTGCTCGTGGCGTTGTCGATCGTCGGCGACCTGTTCGAAAGCCTGCTGAAACGGCAGGCAGGCGTGAAGGACAGCAGCGGGCTGCTGCCGGGCCACGGCGGCGTGCTCGATCGAATCGATGCGCTGCTGCCGGTGCTGCCGGCGGCCGCGCTGTTGAGGCAGCTCGCGACATGACACAAGGCGTCGTCATCCTCGGAGCGACCGGGTCGATCGGCGCGAGCGCGCTCGATGTGATCGAGCGCCATCCACAGCGCTTCCGCGTCGCAGCGGTCACCGCGCAGACGAGCGTCGACGCGCTGATCGACATCTGCGCGCGTCACCGGCCGAAGCTCGCCGTCATCGCCGACGAGTCGCGCGCGGTCGCGCTGCGCGAGGGGTTGCGTGCGCGCGGCCTGGACACCGAGGCGGCGGCGGGCGCTGCTGCGCTGACGCGGGCGGCGACCTGGCCCGATGCCGAGATCGTCATCGCGGCGATCGTCGGCGCGGCCGGACTGGTACCGACGCTGGCGGCGGCACGCGCCGGCAAGCGTCTGCTGCTGGCGAACAAGGAGGCGGTGGTGTGCGCCGGCGCGCTGTTGACCGACGCCGTGCGCGCCAGCGGTGCGACGCTATTGCCGGTCGACAGCGAGCACAGCGCGATCCATCAATGCCTGGCCGGCGCGCGGCGGCTCGAAAGCGATGTGCGCCGACTGATCCTGACCGCTTCGGGAGGACCGTTCCGGCAACAGCACGATCTTTCAGCGGTCACGCCCGAGCAGGCTTGCGCGCACCCGAACTGGGTCATGGGGCGCAAGATCTCCGTCGACTCGGCCACGCTGATGAACAAGGGGCTCGAGGTCATCGAAGCGAGCCGGCTGTTCGGTTTCGATGCAGCGCGAATCGCGGTGGTCGTTCACCCGCAGAGCGTCATCCATTCGATGGTCGAATTCGGCGACGGCTCGGTCGTCGCGCAGCTCGGCACGCCCGACATGCGAACGCCCATCGCCTACGCGCTCGGCTGGCCGGATCGCATCGAAAGCGGCTCGGCCGGGCTCGACTTCACGCGGCTCGGCGCGCTGAGCTTCGAGGCGCCGGACCGGGCACGCTTTCCCTGTCTCGATCTCGCTTATCGCGCATTGCAGGCCGGCCCCGGCGCCTGCATCGTTTTGAACGCCGCCAACGAGGTCGCGGTCCAAGCCTTCCTGGAGCGGCGGCTTTCTTTCGTATCGATCGCGGCCGTGATCGACGACACGCTCGGGCGACTTGCACCCGCGACGCCGCAGTCGGTCGACGAAGTGCTCGCGATCGACGCCGAGGCGCGCAGCGCCGCCGCGCGCGCAGCGGGCAACCTGGGGACACGATGAGCTTTCTGACGACGGTGCTCGCCTTCCTGGTCACGCTCGGCGTGCTGATCGTGATCCACGAATACGGGCACTACTGGGTCGCGCGCCGCTGCGGCGTCAAGGTGCTGCGCTTTTCGATCGGCTTCGGCAGGCCGCTGCTGCGCGCGGTGCGCGGCCCCGATCGCACCGAGTGGGTCGTCGCGACGATTCCGCTCGGCGGCTATGTGCGCATGCTCGACGAGCGCGACGACGATGTCGGCCCGATCGCGCCTGCCGACCTGCCGCGCGCGTTCAACCGCCAGCCCGTCGCCAAGCGCATCGCGATCGTGCTGGCCGGCCCGCTCGCCAATCTGCTGCTCGCCGTCGGTGTGTACTGGGCGCTGAACGTCGTCGGTGTAATGGAGCCCAAGGCGGTCGTCGCCGCGCCCGTGCCGGACTCGCCGGCCGAACGCGCCGGCTTCGTGCGCGGCGATCTCGTGCTCGCAATCGACGGCGAACCGGTGCGTTCGTGGAACGAACTGAACTGGCTCGTGCTGCAGCGGGCGGTCGATCGCCGCGCATTCGACGTTCAAGTGCAGGGCCCCAACGGCGTCACGCGCGAGCTCCGGCTCGACTTGTCCGGGCTGGCAAGACAGGACACCGAAGGCAACCCGATGCCGCGCGTCGGGCTTGCGCCGTACGCCGGCCCGCCGCGCGTCGGCAGGATCGCCGAAGGCAGCGCGGCGGAGCGCGCGGGCTTGCAGCCCGGCGACCGCGTGCTCGAGGTCGGTCGCCGGCCGGTCGCCTCCGCGCGCGAGCTGATCGACGCGATCCGCCGTTCGCCCGGCGTCGAGCTCGAGCTGCTGATCGAGCGCGACGGGCGCACCCGCATCGTGACGGTGACGCCGGCGCGCGTCGTCGACGAGAGCGGCCAGACGGTGGGACGCATCGGCGCCGAGGTCGGCGACCGTCCAGAGCTGATCAAGGTGCGGTACGGGCCCGTCGAGAGCGTCGGGCTCGCGGTCGAGCGCACGTGGGACACGGCGATCTTCTCGCTGCGCATGCTGGGCAAGATGATCACCGGCGAGGCGTCGTGGAAGAACCTGTCGGGGCCGGTGACGATCGCCGACTACGCGGGCAAGACGGCGAGCATCGGCATCGTCGCGTATCTGAGCTTCCTCGCACTCGTATCGATCAGCCTCGGCGTACTCAACCTGCTGCCCATTCCGATGCTCGATGGAGGGCACTTGCTGTACTATCTCGTCGAAATTCTGAAGGGCAGCCCGCCGGCCGATTGGGTCGTCGAATGGGGACAACGCGCCGGCATCGGCGTACTGATCCTGCTGACGGCGCTGGCGCTGTACAACGACCTGACACGACTGCTCCTCTGACATCCCGCCGCCCCACCTTCCGCACCTGATCCGACCTTGAAGCACGCATTCCGCCGTCGATCGCGACGCGGCGTCGGGACGACGTTGCGCGGCGTGACCGCCGCCGTTCTCTGCACCTTTGCCGCCGCCGCGCTCGCGCAGGAGTTCGTGGTCAAGGACATCCGCGTCGAAGGTATCCAGCGCACGGAAGCCGGAACGGTCTTCAGTTACCTGCCGGTGCGCGTCGGCGACCGCTTCGATCCCGAAAAGGGCGTGGCCGCGATCCGCGCGCTGTACGCGACGGGGTTGTTCAAGGACGTACGCCTCGAGGTCGACGGCGACGTGCTCGTCGTCGTCGTCGAGGAACGACCGGCGATCGCGTCGATCGAATTCACCGGCATCAAGGAGTTCGACAAGGACGCGGTGAAGAAGTCGCTGCGTGAGGTCGGGCTCGCCGAAGCCCGCGTGTTCGATCGCGCATTGCTCGAGCGCGCCGAACAGGAGCTGAAGCGCCAGTACCTCGGCCGCGGTCTGTACGCAGTGCAGGTGACGACGACCGTGACGCCGGTCGAGCGCAATCGCGTCAACATCGTCATGGCGGTCGACGAGGGCGAGGCCGCGCGCATCCGGTCGATCCGCTTCACCGGCAACAAGGCCTTCACCGACCGGCAGCTCCTGCGCGAGATCGAACTGTCGACCCCAGGTTGGTTCACCTGGTACACGAAGCGCGACCAGTACGCGCGGCAGAAACTGCAGGGCGATCTCGAGACGTTGCGCAGCTTCTACCTGAACCGCGGCTACCTCGACTTCAACGTCGAATCGACGCAGGTGTCGATCAGCCCCGACAAGCGCGACATCCACATCACGATCAACCTGGTCGAGGGCGAGCGCTACACGATCTCGGAGGTCAAGCTCGCCGGCGAGCTGCTCGGGCTCGAAGACGAACTGCGCGCGCTGATCGACGTGAAGCCCGGCGAAACGTTCAACGCCGAGCGGCTCAACAACGTGTCCAAGCGCATCACCGACCGCTTCAGCCAGCTCGGCTACGCGTTCGCGTCGGCGAACCTGGTGCCCGAGCCCAACCGCGAAAAGCGCGAGGTCGCCTTCACGATCTTCGTCGATCCGGGGCGCCGCGTTTACGTGCGCCGCGTGAACATCACCGGCAATGCGCGCACGCGCGACGAGATCATCCGCCGCGAGATACGCCAGTTCGAGAATGCGTGGTTCGATTCGGAGAAGGTCAGGTTGTCGCGCGACCGCATCGACCGGCTCGGCTTCTTCGAGAAGGTCGAGGTCGAGACCCCCCCCGTTCCCGGTTCGCTCGACCAGATCGACGTGAACTTCAACATCAAGGAACGGCCGACCGGCAACATCCAGGCGGGCGCGGGCTATTCGAGCACCGAAAAGCTCGTGCTGCAGGCCGCGTACACGCAGCAGAACGTGCTCGGATCGGGCCACGCGATCTCGTTCGAAATCAACACCAGCCGCGCGAACCGGACGCTCGCGCTCACGCACGTCGATCCGTACGTGACGATCGACGGAATCAGCCGCACGACCGAGATCTTCGAGCGCAAGTCCGACCTCGCGCGGCTGAACCTCGGCAGCGTCGACTTCACGCAGCGCGGCGGCGCGGTTCGCTTCGGCGTTCCGTTCACGGAGTTCGACACGGTCTTCTTCGGGCTCGGTTACGAGGGAACGCGAATCGGGCTGACGCAATTCAGCCCGCTGCGGTACATCGACTACGTCAACCGCTTCGGCCAGGAGACGCAGGCGCTGATCGGCACCGTCGGATGGGCGCGCGACAGCCGCGACAACATCCTGGTGCCGACGCGCGGGCGCTACCAGCGGGCGTTCCTCGAAGTCGGCACGCCCGCGCTCGACCTGCAGTACTACCGGCTGACCTACCAGTACCAGCAGTTCATGCCGCTGACCTCGCGTTTCACGCTCGCATTCAACGGCGAGGTCGGCGTCGGCGGCGGCTACAGCGGCAAGTCCTATCCGCTGTTCAAGAACTTCTACGCGGGCGGCATCGGCAGCGTGCGCGGGTACGACGGCGGCTCGCTCGGTCCGCGCGACGCCGTCGGCGACCCGCTCGGCGGCACCCGCCGGCTCAACGGTTCGGTCGAGGCGCTGCTGCCGCTGCCGGGCGCCGACCGTACGCTGCGCGCGCTCGCGTTCGTCGACGCCGGCCAGGTGTGGGGCGCGGATCAGCAGGTTCGATTCGGCGACCTGCGCTATTCGGCGGGCGTCGGCATCGCGTGGATTTCGCCGATCGGTCCGCTGAAGCTCAGCTACGCGTATCCGCTGAAGACCGAGCCGTTCGATCGAACGCAGCGTTTCCAGTTCCAGATCGGCACCGGGTTCTGACGCTTCGCGCAGCGGGCGAAGCCGACCCCTATGGCAGAATACGCGACCCCAGTGAAGACGAGGCTCTCGATGAAAGGCTGGCTGAAGCTCGCGTCGGCTTTTCTGCCCGCGGCGTTGGCGCTCGCAGCGTCCGCCGTGCAGGCGCAGGAACTGAAGCTCGGCTACGTCAACTCGGAGCGCATCCTGCGCGACTCGGCGCCGGCGCGAGCCGCGGCGCAGAAACTCGAGACGGAGTTCGCCAAGCGCGATCGCGAATTGCAGGACATGGGGCAGAAGCTGAAGGCGGCAGCCGAGCGCTTCGAGAAGGATGCCCCCGTGCTGGCGGAGGCCGAACGAGCGAAGCGGCAGCGCGAACTGGCCGAAATGGACCGCGAGCTGCAGCGCCGGCAACGCGAGTTTCGCGAAGACCTGAATCAGCGCCGCAACGAGGAGCTGCAGGCGCTCCTCGACCGCGCGCAGCGCATCGTCCGACAGATCGCCGAGCAGGAGAAATTCGATCTGATCGTGCAGGACGCCGTGTTCTTCAGCCCGCGCGTCGACATCACGGACAAGGTCCTGCGCGCGCTGAACAACGGCAAGTGAGCCGATGGCCGCGAACGGCCTGACGATCGCGCAACTCGCTGCAGCGATCGAGCGATTCACCGCAGGCCGCCTCGCCGCCACGATCACCGGAGACCCCGATCGGCGTGTCGACTCGGTCGCACCGCTCGAAGCGGCGGGCGGCACGCAGCTCGGTTTCCTCGCCAATCCGCGCTATCGCGCCGCCGCGCTCGCTAGCCGCGCCGCTGCGATCGTGCTCGACGCCGCCAGCGCAGCGGAGATCTTTCCGGCGGGGCGGACCGAAGGCAGTCTGATCGTCTGCGACGCGCCCTACGCATGGTTTGCGCTCGCCGCGCAGCAACTGGCGCCGGCGCAGGCGTTCGAGCCGCGGCGTGCGGACTCTGCGCGCATCGCCGAGTCGGCGGCGGTCGATGCGACAGCCCGCGTCGACGAACTGGCGGTGATCGACGCCGGCGCTCGAATCGGCCCGCGCGCGTGGATCGGCGCCGGGTGCTATGTCGGGGCGAATGCGAGCGTCGGCGAAGCCACCCGGCTTCATCCCGGCGCGCGGCTGCTCGCGGGCTGCACGATCGGCGCGCGCGGCATGGTGCACGCCGGCGCGGTGATCGGCGCCGACGGCTTCGGCTTCGCGCCGCTCGACGGGCGCTGGATCAAGATTCCCCAGATCGGCCGCGTGGCGATCGGCGACGATGTCGAGATCGGCGCGAATACGACGATCGACCGCGGCACGATGGGCGATACCGTCGTCGAGGACGGCGTCAAGATCGACAACCAGGTCCAGATCGGGCACAACTGCCGGATCGGCGCGCACACCGTGATCGCCGGCTGCGTCGGCATCGCGGGAAGCGCGACGATCGGCCGCGGCTGTCAGCTCGGCGGCGCGGCGATGATCCTCGGCCATCTGTCGATCGCCGACGGCACGGTCGTCTCTTCTGGAACGCTGGTCTCGCGTACGATCGCCGAACCGGGCTTCTACACGGGATTCTTCCCGCTGATGAAGAACCGCGACTGGGAACGCAACGCCGCCACGCTGCGGCGCCTCGACCAACTGCGCGAGCGCGTCCGCGCGCTGGAAGCGCGACTGCAAGGAAACGACGACGCATGATGGACATCCACGAGATCCTGCGCCACCTGCCGCATCGCTATCCGATCATCCTGGTCGACCGGATCCTCGAACTCGAGCCCGGGAAGCGGGTCGTCGCGATCAAGAACGTCAGCATCAACGAGCCGGTGTTCATGGGGCACTTCCCGCACTATCCGGTCATGCCCGGCGTGCTGATCGTCGAGGCGATGGCGCAGGCGGCGGCAGTGCTGTCGTTCATCTCGATGGGCAAGAAGCCCGACGAGGACTCCGTGTACTACTTCGCCGGCATCGACGGCGCGCGATTCAAGCGGCCCGTCGGACCGGGCGATCAACTGCGTCTCGAGGTCGAGATCCTGCGCGAGATGCGCGGCGTCGTGAAATTCGGCGGCAAGGCGCTGGTCGACGGCCAGATCGCAGCCGAGGCCGAGCTGCTCTGCACTTACCGCAAGATCGAGTCCGCCGGAGCGCGCTGATGGCGCGGATCCACCCGACCGCCATCGTCGATCCGAAGGCGGAGCTGGCGGCCGACGTCGAGGTCGGACCGTTCGCGGTGATCGGGCCGAACGTGCAGATCGGCGCCGGCACGTCGATCGGCGCGCACGCGGTGATCGAAGGGCGCACGCGCATCGGCCGCGACAACAGGATCTTTCCCTTCTGCGCGATCGGCGGCATCCCGCAGGACAAGAAGTACGCCGGCGAGGCCACCGCGCTCGAGATCGGCGACGGCAACACGATCCGCGAGTACTGCACGCTGAACACCGGCACCGTGCAGGACGCGGGGGTGACGCGCGTGGGCTCGGACAACTGGATCATGGCCTACGTGCACGTCGCGCACGACTGCCGCATCGGCGACCACGCGATCTTCGCCAACGGCGTGCAGCTCGCCGGTCACGTTCACGTCGGCGACTGGGCGATTCTGGGCGGGCTGACCGGCGTGCACCAGTTCGTTCGAATCGGTGCGCACGCGATGACCGGCGCAGGCACCACGCTGCTGCAGGATCTGCCGCCGTTCGTGATCTGCAACGGCAATCCCGCCGCGGCGCACGGGATCAACGTCGAGGGCCTGAAGCGCCGCGGGTTCGACGCGGAGTCGATCGGCGCGCTGCGTCGCGCGTACAAGGCGATCTACAGGGAAGGGCGCACGGTCGCCGACGCGTGTGCGGCGATCGATGCGATTGCGGCCGAAGCGCCCGGCGCGGCGACGCATCTGCACGCACTGCGCGCCTTCGTGCAGGACTCCCGCCGCGGCATCGTCCGCTAAGGGCGATGGCCGATCGACTGTTCGCCTTCGTGGCCGGCGAGGCGTCGGGAGATCTGCTCGCTGCGCCGGTGATCGGCGCTCTGCGCCGGCGCGACCGGCACGCGCGTTGCGCCGGCATCGCGGGCGACCGGATGATCGCGCAGGGATGCGAAGCGTGGTGGCACGTGCGCGAGTTGTCGGTGCGCGGCTACGCGGAGGTGATCGGCGAGCTGCCGCGCCTGCTCAGGCTGCGGGCGCAACTGCGCGAACGCGTCTTGCGCGAACAGGCGAGCGTGTTCGTCGGCGTCGATGCGCCCGACTTCAATCTGCGCCTCGAGACGAGGTTGCGCGCGGCGGGCGTGCCGACCGTTCACTACGTCAGCCCGTCGATCTGGGCGTGGCGGCGCGATCGCATCGAGAAGATCCGCCGCGCTGCGGACCGCGTGCTGCTGGTTTTTCCATTCGAGCAGGCGATCTATGACCGCGCGGGCATTGCAGCGACTTATGTCGGCCACCCGCTGGCGAGCGAAATTCCGCTCGCGCCGGACACGCGCGCGGCGCGCGCACGGCTTGGCGTCGACGGCGATCCGCTGATCGCCGCGCTGCCCGGCAGCCGGCGCGCCGAGGTCGACCACATCGCGCCCGTGCTGTTCGAGGCGCTCGCGCGGCTGGCGCGCCGCGATCCCGGCGCGAGGTTCGTGGTGCCGGCGGCCGGTGTCGAGTTGCGCGGGCGGCTCGAGGCGCTGCTCGCGGCCGCACCCGACGCGGCGCCGTACACGACGCTGGTCGACGGCCGCTCGCACGACTGCATCGAGGCCGCCGACGGCGCGCTCGTGGCGAGCGGAACCGCCACGCTCGAGGTCGCCCTCTACAAGAAACCGATGGTGATCGTCTACCGGATGCCGCGGGTCTCGTGGTGGATCATGCGTCGGATGGGTTACCTGCCGTGGGTCGGATTGCCGAACATCCTGGCCAACGAATCGTTGGTCCCCGAACTGCTGCAGGACGATGCGAACGCGCAGGCGATCGCCGATGCACTGATGCGCCAGGTCGACGACCCGGCACGGTGCGAGCAACTGCGCGAACGCTTCGCGGCGCTGCACGAGACGCTGCGGCGGGACACGCCCGCGCTCGCCGCCGATGCGATCCTGGAAACGGCAAAGCGATGAGACGGCGCGCTGGCGCGACGGCAGACCTCTTCGGGGCGCCCGCGCACGCCGCGCCGCGAACGCATCGGCAGGCCGTTTGCGGCGCCGACGAAGCGGGTCGCGGACCGCTCGCGGGACCCGTCGTCGCCGCGGCGGTGATCCTCGATGCGCAGGCGAGCATCGACGGGCTGCGCGATTCGAAAAAGCTGTCGCCAATGCAGCGCGAGGCGCTCGCGCAGGCGATCCGCGCCAAGGCGCTCGCCTGCGCGATCGGCGTGGCCAGCGTCGAGGAGATCGACGCACTGAACATCCTGCAGGCGAGCCTGCTCGCGATGCGGCGCGCGATCGAGGCGCTCGACCCGCCTGCGAGCTTCGCGTTGATCGACGGCAACTGCGTACCACGGCTCGCGATTCCCGCGCGCGCGATCGTCGGCGGGGACGCGACCGAACCGGCGATTTCGGCCGCATCGATCCTCGCCAAAGTGCATCGCGATGCGTTGATGCGCGCGCTCGACGCGGCCCATCCGGGCTACGGCTTCGCCCGGCACTTCGGTTATCCGACACCTGAACACCTGCGGCGACTGCACGAACTCGGCCCGTGCGCCGCGCATCGGCGCTCGTTCGCCCCGGTGCGGGCGCTGCTTGCGCCGGACGCATGAAAAGCATCGCGTCCGAGGCGAATCCGCGCTACCGCGCGTGGCTGCGGCTGGCCGAGTCGCCGCGGCAGATCCGGCTCGCCGGCCGAACGCTCGCCGAAGGCATCCATGTGATCGAGGCCGCGCGCGCCGCCGCTCACCCGATCGAGGCATTGCTCGTCCGGCGCGGAGCGCAAGGACAGGCCGTCGAGCGGCTCGCGGCGCAGCTCGCGCATGAAGGCGTGGCGTGCTACGAGCTGAGCCCCGCGCTGTTCGACCGGCTGTCGCCGGTCGAGCGCGGCGCCGGACTGATCGCGGTCATCGGCGTGACGCACACGCCCGAGCCGCGCGATCTCGCGGCCGATGCGCTGTATCTGGACGGCGTACAGGACCCGGGCAACGTCGGCGCACTGCTGCGCGTCGCGGCGGCGGCCGGCGTTCGGCACGTGCTCGCCGGCCCGGGAACGGCCGCGCTCTGGGCGCCGAAGGTCGTGCGAGCGGCGCAGGGCGCGCACTTCGCCCTCGCGTTGTACGACGTCGCCGACCCCGCGCATCTGAAGCAGGCGTTGCGCGGGCCGTGGTTCGGCGCGGACGCCCACGGGGCGACGTCGCTGTGGGAAGTCGCGCTGCCCTCCGCGCCGATCGGCTGGATCTTCGGGGCGGAGGGACGCGGACTTTCGGCGGCTGCGCGAGCCGTGTGCGACGCGTACGTGACCATCCCGATGGCGTCCGCGGTCGAATCGCTGAACGTCGTGTCGGCCGCGGCCGTCTGCCTGTTCGAGCGCCGGCGACGGTTGCTGAGCGCCAACGGAGGGCGGGTCCACCCTCTTGGCGAAGGCGGCGCGTTCGGCAAGAATGCGCCGTCGCAGTCCGACGGAGGCGATGATGTGGGATGACGGTTTGCTGGTGAGGGCGACGCGAAGGGTCGTCGGCAAGGCAGTCGGGCAGGGGCTCGAGCGGCTCGCCGAGACGATTCGTGCCAACGGCGGACAGCCGCTCGACCTCGTGCTGCCCGACGGTTCGCGTGTGAGCTTTGGCCTGCCGGCGCGCGTCGTGATGACGATCCGCGACCCGGACGTGCTGCCGGCGCTGGCGCGCCCCACGCTGGCCACCCTCGGCGAAGCCTTCGTCGAGGGGCGAATCGACGTCGACGGCGACATCATGGACATCATCGTGATCGCCGAACGGCTGGCCGCGGCGGGCGGTGCGCCCGTCACCGCGCGCGTCGCGGCGGCGTTCGCGCGCCACTCGCCGAAGCAGGACCGCGCCGACATCAAGCACCACTACGACGTCGGTAACGACTTCTACCGGCTGTGGCTCGACGAACGGATGGTCTACTCGTGCGCGTACTTCCCGACGGGCGAGGAAACGCTCGAGGCCGCGCAGGTCGCCAAGCTCGACCACATCTGCCGCAAGCTGCGCCTGCAGCCGGGCGAACGGCTGCTCGACATCGGCTGCGGCTGGGGCGGGTTGATCCTGCACGCGGCGCGCCACTACGGCGTCCGCGCAGTCGGCATCACGCTGTCGGACAACCAGCACGCGCGCGCGAAAGAGCAGATCGCCGCGGCCGGGCTCGGCGATCGCGTCGAGGCGCTGCTGCTCGACTACCGCGACGCCCCGGCGCGCTTCGGCGAAGGCGCGTTCGACAAGGTGTCGAGCATCGGCATGTTCGAGCACGTCGGTCTGCGCAACCTGCCGGCCTACTTCGGCGTCGTGCGGCGGCTGCTGCGCGACCGCGGGTTGTTCCTCAACCACGGCATCACGTCGGCCGACGTCGACAACCGGCCGGTCGGCTCCGGCGCGAGCGATTTCATCGACAAGTACGTCTTCCCGAACGGCGAGCTGCCGCACCTGCATCTGGTTGTGCGCGAGATGTCCGCGCAGAACTTCGAAGTCTACGACGTCGAGAGCCTGCGGCCGCACTACGCGAAGACGCTCGCGCACTGGTCGCGCCGGCTCGAGGCGCAGATCGACGCCGCACGCAAGGTCGTCAGCGAGAAAACGCTGCGCGTCTGGCGCGCCTATCTGGCCGGCTGCTCGTACGGCTTCACGCAGGGCTGGATGAACATCTACCAGGTGCTCGCGAGCCGCCAGGAAGCCGCTGGCCCGACCGAACTGCCGCCGACGCGCGCGTGGATGTACCGCTGATCAGAACGAGCGCCGCTCCAGGCGGATCTCGTGCATGATCGTCGCGGCGATCTCCTCGATCGACTTGGTCGTCGAAGACAGCCAGCGGATTCCTTCGCGGCGCATCAGCCGTTCGGCCGCGGCGACTTCGTAGCGGCAGTTCTCCAGCGACGCGTAGCGGCTGTTCGGCCGCCGTTCGTTGCGAACTTCGGCGAGACGCTCGGGAGCGATCGACAGGCCGAAGAGCTTGTGCCGGTACGGCGGAAGCGCCGAAGGCAGTTCGTCGCGCTCGAAGTCCTCGGGGATCAGCGGGTAGTTCGCCGCCTTGACGCCGTACTGCATCGCCAGGTACAGACTCGTCGGCGTCTTGCCGCTGCGCGAGACGCCGATCAGGATCACATCGGCGGCGGCAAGCCCCTTGGCCGACTGGCCGTCGTCGTGCGCGAGCGCGAAGTTGATCGCCTCGATGCGATGCTTGTAGCTCTCCGAGTCGGAGATGTTGTGCGAGCGACCGACGGTGTGCGTCGACTTGATGTCGAGCTCCTGCTCGAGCGGTTCGACGAAGGACTGGAACAGGTCGAGGATCAGCGCATCGGCCCGCCGCAGCTCGCTGTTGCACACCGGATCGACGAGTGTCGAGAAGACGATCGGACGTTTGCCGTCGCGCCGGCCGATCTCGTCGATGCGCGCGGCGGCCTCGCGTGCTTTTTCCGGCGTGTTGACGAAGGGCAGCCGCATCTGCCGGTAGTTGAGCGACTCGAACTGGGTCAACACGCTGTGGCCGAGGGTCTCGGCGGTGATGCCGGTGCCGTCGGAGACGAAGAGAACGGTGCGTTCGTGCGGTCCGGCGTGGCGATCGGGCATGAGGGCGGGGACAGGCGGGGTCGGTAGAATCCGCGCGATTCTGTCACAGCGCATCGGCGATTCAGCGCAGCGCCGGTGCGACCCGGGGAGAGGCGATGCAGCGCGGCAAGTACGTCATTCCGTTCAGTCAGTTGCGCATGACCGACGTCGAGTCGGTCGGCGGCAAGAACGCTTCGCTGGGCGAAATGCTCAGCCAGCTCGCCGAAGAGGGCATCCGCGTCCCCGACGGCTTCGCCACGACTGCGCAAGCGTTCCGCGACTTCCTGCGGGCGAACGACCTCGAGCATCGGATCGCCGAGCGTTTGAGGCAGCTCGACATCAACGATGTCGCGGCGCTGGCGCGCGCCGGAGCGGAGATCCGCAGCTGGGTCGTATCGGCGCCGTTGCCACCGAAGCTCGAGCAGGAGATCCGCACTTTCTATCAATGGCTGAAAGGCGACGCGCCCGGCGAGATCTCGGTCGCGGTGCGCTCGAGCGCGACGGCCGAGGATCTGCCGGACGCGTCGTTTGCCGGTCAGCAGGAGACCTTTCTGAACGTATCGGGGGTCGACGCCGTCGTCGCTCGAGTCAAGGAGGTCTTCGCGTCGCTCTACAACGACCGCGCGATCGCCTACCGGGTACACAAGGGGTTCGCGCACGAGAACGTCGCGCTGTCGGCCGGCGTGCAGCGGATGGTGCGCAGCGACCGCGGGGCTGCCGGCGTGATGTTCACGATCGACACCGAATCGGGCTTCGCCGATGTGGTCTTCATCACCGCGAGTTACGGCCTCGGCGAGACGGTCGTCCAGGGGGCGGTGAACCCCGACGAGTTCTACGTCCACAAGCCGATGCTCGCCGCAGGCAAGTACCCGATCATCCGCCGCTCGCTCGGCTCGAAGCTGATCAAGATGGAGTTCGATCCGACCGCGGCGAACGGGCGCACCGTCAGAACCGTCGAGGTTCCCGACGAGCAGCGGCATCGCTTCTCGCTGACCGACGACGACGTGCTCGAGCTGGCGCGTTACGCGGTGACGATCGAAAGGCACTACGGCCGGCCGATGGACATCGAGTGGGGCAAGGACGGCATCGACGGTCGCATCTACATCCTGCAGGCGCGTCCGGAGACGGTGAAGTCGCAGGCGCACACCCAGGCGCAGCAGCGGTTCAAGCTCAAGAACAGGTCGACCGTACTCGCGTCGGGCCGCGCGATCGGCCAGAAGATCGGCATCGGCCCTGTTCGCGTGATCCGCGACGCGTCCGAAATGGAGCGCGTGCAGCCGGGCGACGTGCTGGTCACCGACATGACCGACCCGAACTGGGAACCGGTGATGAAGCGCGCGGCCGCGATCGTCACCAACCGCGGCGGTCGCACGTGCCACGCCGCGATTATCGCGCGCGAACTGGGCATTCCGGCGGTGGTCGGCTGCGGCGACGCGACCGAAAAGCTGCGCGACGGCACGATCGTCACCGTGTCCTGCGCCGAAGGCGACACCGGGTACATCTACGAGGGAAGACTCGAGATGGAAGTCGAGACCGTGCAGCACGGCGCGCTGCCGAAGCTGCCGGTCAAGATCATGATGAACGTCGGCAACCCGCAGCTCGCGTTCGACTTCCAGTCGCTGCCGAACGACGGCGTCGGGCTCGCGCGGCTCGAGTTCATCATCAACAACAACATCGGCGTCCACCCGAAGGCGGTGCTCGAGTACCCGAATGTCGACGCGGAGCTGAAGCGCGCCGTCGAGGCGCTCGCCTACGGCTACGCCGGGCCGCGCGCGTTCTTCGAGAACAAGCTCGCCGAGGGGATCGCGACGATCGCCGCCGCGTTCTGGCCCAAGCCGGTGATCGTCCGGCTGTCGGACTTCAAGAGCAACGAGTACAAGAAGCTGATCGGCGGCTCGCGCTACGAGCCGGACGAGGAGAACCCGATGCTCGGCTTCCGCGGCGCGGCGCGTTATATCGCGTCGAGTTTCCGCGAGCCGTTCCGGCTCGAGTGCGCCGCGATGAAGCGCGTGCGCGACGACATGGGATTCACCAACGTCGAGATCATGGTGCCTTTCGTCCGTACGCTGACCGAAGCGAGGCGCGTCACGGAACTGCTTGCGGAGAACGGGCTGAAGCGCGGTGAAAACGGGCTGCGCGTGATCATGATGTGCGAGGTGCCGTCCAACGCGGTTCTGGCAGAGGAATTCCTGCAGTACTTCGACGGCTTCTCGATCGGCTCCAACGACCTGACGCAGCTCACGCTGGGCATCGACCGCGACTCGGGGTTGGTCGCCGAAGGTTTCGACGAGCGCGATCCGGCCGTCAAACGGCTGCTGGAGCAGGCGATCCGCGCGTGCCGCGCGCAGGGCAAATACGTCGGAATCTGCGGGCAGGGACCGTCGGACCATGCGGACTTTGCGCAGTGGCTGATGCAGCAGGGCATCGGATCGATCTCGCTGAACCCGGACACGGTCGTCGAGACGTGGCGGCGACTCGCTCGCGCCACCGCGTGAAGGGCGGCCCTGCACGGACGACGGTCAGCGCAGCTGATAGTCCATCGCCAGCCGCGACTGCATGTCGCGCTCGAGGCGAAACGCTTCCTTCAGCGTGCGCCGGTCCAGCTCGTTCAGACGGTTCGGATCGATGCGGTTGGCGTTCTCGTCGGTCAGGTTGTCCAGCGCGGCCTGGTGGCGCAGCCGCACCTGCTGGACGAAGAAGAACGCGGCGACCGTGGCCTCGGCCTCGCGCGCGGGCAGGGCGTCCGCAGCCGCGGCGGCGCGCAGCCGCGCGGCGGTACCGGTCGCCGGCAGGCCGTGCGCGAGCGCGACGATCCGCGCGCAATCGACGAACGGCCGCACGCCGTACAGCTTCAGGTTGATCGTGCCGTCCGGTTCCGTGACGAAGTCGCGCCAGCGCGCCAGCGGCGGCCGTGCCTGCAGCGCGTTTTCCGCCAGCAGGCGCAGGAAGTTCGGCCGCGCGCGCGTCCTGGCGAGAAACCACTCGCGCAACGTTTCGGCCAGCCGCGCGTCGCCGGCGAGCGCGCGGAAGTCGAAGCAGATCGCGGCGTCGAGCAGCGCCTTCGGGTCCGAGTTGGCGAGCCAGCCCTCCAGCTTCGCCTGCCATTCGCCGAACGACAGGCACAGATCCGGGTTCGACGCCATCACGTTGCCCTTGCACAGCGGATAGCCGCAGGCGTCGAGCGCTTCGTTCACCGCGCGCGCGAACGGCAGCAGCTGCGCGCGCACTTCGCCGGCGCTTGCCGCCGCCTCGAACAGCAGCCCGTTGTCCTGGTCGGTCGCGAACGTCTGCTCGAGGCGGCCTTCACTGCCGAACGCCAGCCAGCACCAGCCGATCCGATCCCACGCGTAGCGTTTGCGCACGATTTCGATGATGCGCTGGCAGATGCGGTCGTTGAGCAGCGACACATACAGGGTCAGCGGCTCGGCCGCCACGCCCTGGTCGACCAGCAGCTTGGTGAGCCGCCGCACGCGGGCCGCCAGCGCCGCAAGCGCATCGATCTCGCGCGCGAGCCGGATCTCCATCGTCAGCTCACCCAGCCCGAGCCGCTGCAGCGAGAACAGGTCGCGCTCGGAGACCACGCCGACCAGCGTCTGCCCCTCGGTCACCAGCACGTGCCGGATCCGGTGCTCGATCATCGCCAGCGCCGCCTCGTATGCGGGCGTGTCGGCCGCGAGCGTCAGCGGGTTGCGCGTCATCACCGCGCCGATGGCGCCGTCCATCTTGCCGTCCAGCGCGACCTCGATCAGGTCGCGCTCGGTGAAGATTCCGACCGGCCGCTGCGCGCCGTCGACGATGACGATGCTGCCGACACCTTCGGCGCGCATGCGCATCAGGGCCGCACGCACGGTCTCGGTCTCGCCACACACGATCGGCGCGCGCCGTACCAGCGTGCGCAGCGCGAAAGCGAGCGCCTTTTGTTCGGCCGCCAGCCGGCGTTCGATCGGGGTGTCGTTGTCGGCCATCGGTGCGCTTTCGGATCAGTACTGCAACCGCGCGAGATAGGTTGCGCGCGAGGCTTCGAGCGCCTGGCCCAGCGTGACGATGCCGCGCTGGGCAAGCAGCGGCATAAGCCGCAGAAACACCTCGCCCGTGACGAGCGCATCGCCGAGCGCGGTATGGCGGCCGATCACGCGCACGCCGAGCCGCTCGGCGATCGCGTCGAGATTGTGATTGTCCTGGCTCGGATGCACGATCGCCGACAGCAGCAGCGTATCGAGCACCGGCTGGTCGAAGCGCACGCCGGTCGCCGCCTCCTTCAGCTCGAGGAAGCGCATGTCGAACGCGGCGTTGTGGGCGACGAGGACCGTGTCCTCGCAAAAGCGATGAAAGCGCGGCAGCACTTCCTCGATCGTCGGCTCGTTGGCCAGCGCGCGCGCCTCGATGCCGTGCACCTGCACCGATTCGCGGCTGATCGGACGGCGCGGGTTCACGAGCTGCTCGAACACCTCCTGTTTCAGCAAGCGGCCGTTGACGATGCGGACCGCGCCGATCGAGATGATCTCGTCGCCGGCCGATGGTTCCAGACCGGTGGTTTCGGTGTCGAAGACCGTGTAGGCGAGGGATGCGAGGCGCCGATCGGCGAGTTCGCCCCGCGTTTCGACGCGCTCGAACAGGTCGAAGTCGTAGTACTCGGGCCGCGCGGCGACCGGCTTTGCGTGCGGCGCGGGCAGCGTCGCCGCTTCGCTCAGGGGCAGCAGGAAGCGGAACCAAGCGGTCTGCCGCGGCCGATCGGCCTGGTACCACACTTCTCCGCCGTGGCGGTCGAGCACGTCTTTCAGCGTCAGCGGCGATTCGTCGGCACCGCTCGCCAGAGGTTCCGTTTCCCACAGCAGCAGCACGTCGCTCGCGACCATCGTGCCGAGCCAGACGAGGTCGATCGCGGCGAAGCCCCCGTGCGCGCTGGCGCGCAGCCGGAAGGCCCGTATGCCGTAATCGACATGCACACGCGCGGCGAGCGAAGCCAGCGCGTGCACGATCGCGAAGCTGTCGACGCGCACCCACAGCTCGGACTCCAATGGCTCGACGTCGGCCGCCACGCCGACCGTTTCGGTGAGCCGACGCTGCACGACCGCGAGCAGGTCGGCCACCCGCATGTCCTCCAGCGTCAGGCTGCCTTTCAGCGCATCGGCGTAATCGGCCAGTGCCGCGTTCAGACGTTCGGTCAGCACGCGCGCCTCGGCGGCGATGATGTCGACGAACTGCGCGCGCTGCGGCTCGGGCATCTCGGGCGATGCGACCAGGCTTTCGGCGGCTGCTCGCAAGTTGGCGACCGGCGCGCGCACGCCGGTCGCGAGCGATTGCAACAGCTTCAGCCGTTGGCCTTCGCGGCCGAGCAGCCCGCCGACATCGTCCAGCGTGAACACCATGCCGGCGACCCGTCGCTCGGCGCCGGACAGAAACGGCGTCACCTGCACGCGCAGAACGCGCCCGCCGGCGACGGCGGTGACGAAGCTGGTGCGCGGCCGATCGACCGCGCGCGCGAACTGCTGATGGATCTTGTCCAGCGCGTGCGCGACCTGCTCGCGGTCGAGCAGGCCGAACACCGAGCGCCCGAGCCCGATCGGCGCGTAATGCGCCGCGCCCTCGGACCCGCGGCCGAGCAGGGCGGTGGCGCGCGCGTTGTACAGCAGGATGCGGCCGTCGGCGTTGCACACGAGCACGCCTTCGGTCAGCTCCGACATCAGCGCCGCGAACCGGTCGCGCTCCTCCTCGACGCGCGTACGCGCCTCGGCGCTCTTGGCATCCAGCTCGCGCTCGCTCTGCCGGTAACGCACTGCGAGCTGGTTGATCACCGCGGCCACTTCCGCGAGCTCGGGGCCGCCGTCGGCGACGACGTGATGATCGGGGTTCGCCGCCAGCAGCACGCGCGCCTGCTCGGCCAGCCGGCGCGCGGCGAGCGGATAGCGGCGGTGCAGCCAGTGCGCCGCCGCGCCAACGGCGACCAGCAGGACCGCCGTGCCGTACAGCAGCACGGGCGCGGCCTGCGCGACGATCGCCCGCAAAGCGGCGCGCTCGGCCGCCGGCAGGCCGATACCGAGCAGCGCGGCCGCCGCGCCCAAAACCGCCAACGCGCCGGCGCACGCCGCCGCGATCCACACCAGCCGGCTCGTCGCAGGCTTCATGAACCTGCAGCCAGCAACCGATCGACGGCGGCGATCAGCTCCTGCGTCGAGAACGGTTTGGTCACGTACAGGTCGGCGCCGAGCGACAGGCCCTTGCTGATCTCCGCTTCGCGACCCTTGGCGGTGACCATCACGATCTTGATGTGCCGCCAGTCGGATCGCTCGCGAATCCTCTGGCAAACCTCGTAGCCGCTCTTGCCCGGCATCATGATGTCGATCAGCACCAGATCGGGCGCATACGACTCGACGAGCGCGAGCGCCTCCTCGCCGTTGGTCGCGGTGCGCACGTCGTAGCCGGCGCGCTTGAGCAGAAACTCCAGCGCCGTGAGGATGTTCGGCTCGTCATCGGCGATCAGGACCCTTCGCTTGTCTGCAGCCACGACGCCTCCCTGCTTTCTTGTGCCGCGGCCGGCGCGGCCGCGAGCGGCAGCGTGAACGAGAAACGCGCCCCGGCACCGTACTCGCTTTCGACCCACAGCCGGCCGCCGAAGTGCTCGATGATCTGGCGGCTGATGTGCAGTCCCAACCCGGTGCCCGGCGGTTTCGCGGTCAGCGTATCGCCGACCTGCCGGAACTTGTCGAAGATGAACGGTTGATCCTCGGGCCGGATGCCGGGCCCGTTGTCGCGCACGTCCACGCGCACCGTGCCGTCGATCTCGCGCACGGTCACGTCGACGCGGCCGCGGTCCGCGGGGCTGAACTTCAGCGCGTTCGACAGCAGGTTCAGCAGCACCTGCAGCAGACGGTCGCTGTCCGCTTCGACCACGACCGCGCGCGCCGGAAGCTGCGCATTGAGCGCGACCGCTTTGTCCTTGAACACCTGGCTCATCTGCGCGATCGCCTCGTTGACGATTTCGCGCACATCGGTGCGCGTAATGCGCCATTCGGCCCGGCCGGACTCGATCTTCGCCAGATCCAGCACCTGATTGATGAGCCGGGTCAGACGCTCCGTTTCGCGCGTGATGATGCCGAGAAATTTCTTGCGCTCGGCGAGGTCGATCTTCGGGTCGGCGAGCAGAATCTCGGAAAATGCGCGGATCGACGTCAGCGGCGTGCGCAGTTCGTGCGTGACGGTCGAAATGAAGTCGTCCTTCAGTCGATCCAGCTCTTTCAATCGCTCGTTGGCGGCGCGCAGCTCGGCGGTGGCCGCTTCCAGTTCGCGCGATTTCTGCTCCAGCTTGTGGCTGTAGACGACCACCTGCGACGCTTCGTCCAGCAGTTCGCCGACTTCGTCCAGCGTCAACGCTTCCTCCTTCGCCACCGACGCGACCATGATGCGCGCCGAAGCCGCGCCGATCGCTCCGGCCAGTTGCGTCTCGACGAAGTGCACGAACTCCGCGTCGGCCACCAGCTCCTCGTCCGGCCACTTGACGCCGATCGCGCGCGCGTACTCGGCGAACGCGGCATCGGCGCCGGCCACCCCGATGAAGCGCGCCAGCAGGCTGTACAGGTCGCGCGCCGAGGCGGTGCCGCGCCAGAAGCGGGCGCCGCCGGATTCGCTGCGGAACACGTCGACGAACACGCTCGCCTGGCGGTGTTCGGCCGCGCTTTGCGTGCCGGCGAGCGACACGCCGACGTACAGGCCGACGTTGGCGATCATGCTCCACAGCATCGCGTGTGTGATCTGGTCCAGCCCGGCGAGACCGAACAGCGCCAGCGGCTTCAGCAGCTCGATGCCGAATGGACCGTGTTCGAGCAGCGAGATCGGCAGCCAGCCGGAGCGGGCGAACGCCGGCAGCAGCAGCGTGTAGAACCAGACGCCGAAGCCGGCCAACAGGCCGGCGAGCGCGCCGCGCCGCGTACCGCCTTTCCAGAAGATGCCGCCGAGGATCGCCGGCGCGAACTGCGCCACCGCGGCAAACGAGATCAGCCCGATCGAAACCAGCGCGTACGCCTCGCCGGCGAGCCGGAAGTACAGATAACCGAGCAGCAGCACGGCGACGATCGCCCAACGGCGGATCCCGAGCAGCAGCCCCGTGAGGTCCGGGCGCTCATTCAGGCGCAGCCGCTTCAGCCGCAGCAGCACCGGCATCACGAGGTCGTTGCACACCATCGTCGACAGCGCGATCGTCTCGACGATCACCATGCCGGTGGCCGCCGACAGCCCGCCGATGAACACGAGCAGCGCGAGCAGCTCCTGCCGTTCGACCATCGGCAGCGTCAGCACGAACGTGTCGGCATCGACGTTGCCGCCGGGAAAATGCAGACGCCCGCCGAAGGCGATCGGCAGCACGAAGATGTTGATCGCCACCATGTAGGCCGGAAACAGCCAGATCGCCTTCTTCAGGTGCTTTTCGTCGAGGTTCTCGATGACGGCGACCTGGAACTGGCGCGGCAGGAACAGGATCGCCAGCATCGACAGGATGGTCAGCCACACCCAACTGGCGTAGCCGCCGGCCACGCCCTCCAGCGGAGTGAGCAGAGGTGCCAGCTTCGGGTCGGCTGCGGCGCGGCCGAACACGTCGCCGAAACCGTTGTAGATGCCGAACGTCACGAAGATGCCGACGGCGAGGAACGCCAGCAGCTTGACCAGCGACTCGAACGCGATCGCCGCCACCATGCCCTGGTGGTGCTCGGCCGCGTCCAGGTGGCGCGTGCCGAACGCGATCGTGAACAGCGCCAGAATCAGCGCCACCCACAACGCGGTGTCGGTCAGCACCGGCTGCGCCGCCACTTTGGCCGGCATCACGATCTCCGGGTAGTGCAGCAGGATCGCAAAGCTGTTGGAAACCGCCTTCAGCTGCAGCGAGATGTACGGGATGATGCCGATCACCGCGATGATGGTGACCACGCCTCCCAGCAGCGCACTCTTGCCGTAGCGCGAGGCGACGAAGTCCGCCAGCGACGTGATGCGGTTGCGTTTGGAGATGCGCAGGATCTTGCGCAGCACGATCCACCACAGCGCGATCATCAGCGTCGGCCCGAGGTAGATCGGCAGGAAGCCGATGCCGTCGCCGGCGGCGCGGCCGACGCTGCCGTAGAACGTCCACGCGGTCGCGTAGACGGCGAGCGACAGGCTGTAGATGTAGGGGTTGGCGATGACCGGGCGGCCGGCGTCGGCGCGCTTGTCGGCGTAATACGCAATCGCGAACAGCAGCCCGAGGTAAGCGAACGACGTGACGACGATGACCCAGCCCTGGAGCATCGTTCGCTTCGGCGGTCGTCAGTCGCCGCCGCGCTCCACCGTCAGCGCCATCAGCGCGATCAGCAGTGCCCAGGCGGTAAAGATGTACACGTAAAGGACAGGGATGCCGAACACGGCAGCCCGTACGTTGAACAGCGCCAGGATCGGATAGTTGAACAGCAGGCAGCCCAGCATGCACAGCGCAACCAGGCGCGGTGCGCGTTTTTCCGGCTCGGCCATCGGCGGAATCCTCTCCCGGGTGCGGTCGCCGCTAAGGTAAGCGGCGGCGCGCGGCGTTGTCAAACGAACGCCTCAGCGCGTACGTTGCTTGAGCAGCCGCTGTTGCTCCCGCTTCCACGCCTTCTCCGCCTCGTCGGCCCGCTTTTCGAACTGCCGCTTGCCCTTGGCCAGACCGATGTCGAGTTTGATCCGGCCATTCTTGTAGTGCAGGTCGAGCGGCACCAGCGTATAGCCGGAGCGCTCGACCTTGCCGATCAGCCTGCGGATCTCGGCGGCCTTGAGCAGCAGCTTGCGCGTGCGCGCGGGATCCGGCTGGACGTGCGTCGACGCGGTCTTCAGCGGTGTGATGTGGGCATTGAGCAGCCACAGCTCGCCGTCGCGCACGATCACATAGGCTTCCTTCAGATGGACCTGGCCGGCGCGGATCGCCTTGACCTCCCACCCTTCGAGCGCGAGCCCCGCCTCGAAGCGCTCCTCGATCGTGTAGTCGTGAAACGCTTTCTTGTTCTGGACGATCGACATGAACGCGGGGCCTTGTCCTGCGGATGCCATTTGCCGAGGATTCGGTCAATGGCCGACAGACCGTTGACCGCCGATACCGCCCCTCGCCCGCTTCCGGGCGAGGGGCGGGGGAGAGGGCGATCGAGCGTTCACCATGTCAAGCACTCGCTCAACGCTCGATAGAATCGCGGCATCTTAGCAATCGCATCCGCATGCACCGCGTCGAGAAGTCCGTGTTCGTGCCGTACACCGCCGAGCAGATGTTCGGTCTGGTCGCCGCGGTCCGTGACTATCCGCGCTTCCTTCCCTGGTGCGCGTCGAGCCGCGAGCATCCGCTGCCCGACGGTCGCGTCGAGGCGACCGTCGAGATCCACTACCGCGGCGTTCGCAGCCGCTTCACGACCCGTAACGAGCACGTCCGCCCGTCGCTGATCCGCATGCAGCTCGTCGACGGCCCGTTCCGCCGCCTGCACGGCGAGTGGAATTTCGCCCAGCTTCGCGACGATGCGTGCAAGGTCCACCTGAACCTGCACTACCAGTTCGAGAGCGGGCTGCTCGGCCGCGCGATCGCGCCGGTGTTCGAGACGATCGCCGGTTCGCTGATCGATTCGTTCACGCGGCGCGCCGAGGCGCTGTATGAAGCGCGCTCCTGAGCCGCGCCTGCGGGCGACGGTGGTCTACTGCGCGCACGAGCGGCAGTGGATCGTCGACGTCGACTTGCCGGCGGGCAGCACGCTGCGCGATGCGGTCGTCGCGTCGGGCTTGCCGGCGCAGGCGCCGGAGCTGGACGTCGCCGCGCTCGACCTCGGCGTGTTCAACCGCCTGCGTCAGCCGGAAGAGCCGGTGCGCGACGGCGATCGAATCGAGATTTACCGTCCGCTCGCGATCGACCCGAAGGAGGCGCGGCGCATCCGCGCGGAGATCCGGCGCCGCCGTAAAGCCTAGGAGCAGTTGCGCGAGACGACTTCGCGCATTCGTTGGATTTCGGCCGCGCGCTGCGCGTCGTCCAGGACTTCGCGGTTGCCCTGCGCGTCGGTGCGAGCGATGCGCTGGCCTTCTTCGAGCGACCGCAGATAGCCGCGCGCGCGTTCGCACTCCTGCGCTTTGCGAGCTGCTTGCGCCTGCTCTTCGGCCTGCTTCTTCTCCGCCTCGGCGCGTTCCTGCTGGCGCTTGCGGAACTCCATCTCGCGGTCCGCGATCGTCTTCGGCCCGGCCTTCGTCTCGCCCTTGGCGGCGGACTTCGCATCGCCGGAGTCGCTCGTCGCCGCCTGCGGGACGGACTGGGTGCCGGGCTGGCGGACGACGTTGTCGGCCTTGACGCCGGCGGGGGGCGGGCGATCCGAGAACACGAGGCGTCCGTTTTCATCACGCCATGCCCATTGCGCGACGGCCGGCGCGGCGAGAAGCAGGCACACGAGCAGGCCGGCCGCACGGCGGCCGCGATCGGCAAGGACACCCATGACGTCTCCCGAGAAGTGAACCGATTCTATTGATCGGGGAGTCCCGGGCAATCGTCCATTTGTCGTGGAAACGCCCGCCACATGGGCGTTTCCGGCAAGGCCCGTATAATCCGCTTTTGCGTCTCGAGGATCCCCATGAGGTTGACACAGAAGGCGCTCACCTTCGACGACGTTCTCCTGCTGCCCGCGTACTCGGCCGTCCTGCCGCGCGAAACGCAGCTCGCCACCCGACTATCCCGCCGTATCTCGCTGAACCTGCCGCTCGTTTCCGCCGCGATGGACACCGTGACGGAAGCGCGCCTGGCCATTGCGCTGGCGCAGGAAGGTGGCATCGGAATTGTCCACAAGAACCTGAGCCCCCAACAGCAGGCGGCCGAGGTTCTGAAGGTCAAGCGGCACGAGGCCGGCGTGCTGCGCGACCCGATCACGATCTCGCCCGATCTTCCCGTGCGCGAGGCGATCGAACTGCAGCGCACCAACAAGATCTCCGGGCTGCCCGTGGTCGAAGGCAAGCGGGTGGTCGGCATCGTCACCAACCGCGACCTGCGCTTCGAGACGCGCCTGGACGCCAAGGTGCGCGAGATCATGACGCCGCGCGAGCGGCTGATCACCGTGCGCGAAGGCGCGAGCCTCGACGAAGCCAAGGCGCTGATGCACAAACACCGGCTCGAGCGCGTGCTGGTGGTCGACAACAACTTCGAGCTGCGCGGGCTGATCACGGTCAAGGACATCACCAAGGCGGTCGAGCATCCGCTCGCCGCCAAGGACGAGCAGGGCAAGCTGCGCGTCGGCGCCGCGATCGGCGTGGGCGAGGGCAATGACGAGCGCGCGGAACTGCTGGTCAAAGCCGGCGTGGATGTGCTCGTCGTGGACACCGCGCACGGTCACAGCAAGGGCGTGCTCGACCGCGTCAAGTGGGTCAAGACGAACTTCCCGCAGGTCGACGTGATCGGCGGCAACATCGCCACCGCCGACGCGGCGCGCGCGCTGATCGACCACGGCGCCGACGGCGTGAAAGTCGGCATCGGACCCGGCTCGATCTGCACGACGCGCATTGTCGCCGGGGTCGGCGTGCCGCAGATCACGGCGATCGCCAACGTCGCCAAAGCGCTCGAAGGCACGGGCGTTCCGTTGTGCGCGGACGGCGGCATCCGTTATTCGGGCGACATCGCCAAGGCGCTCGCCGCCGGCGCGCACACGGTGATGATGGGCAGCATGTTCGCGGGCACCGAGGAAGCGCCGGGCGAGGTCATCCTGTACCAGGGCCGGTCGTACAAGACCTATCGCGGCATGGGCAGCCTGGGCGCGATGAGCAAGGGCTCGGCCGAGCGCTACTTCCAGGACAACGACGCCAACGTCGACAAGTTCGTTCCGGAAGGCATCGAAGGCATGGTCCCGTACAAGGGCAGCGTGCTGACGATCGTGTTCCAGCTTGCCGGCGGCATCCGTTCGGCGATGGGTTACTGCGGCTGCCGCACGATCGACGAGATGCGCACGCGCGCCGAGTTCGTCGAGATCACGAGCGCCGGCATGCGCGAATCGCACGTGCACGACGTGACGATCACCAAAGAGGCGCCCAATTACCGGGTCGAGTAGAGCGCCTCGCATGAGCCACGAAAAGATCCTGATCCTCGACTTCGGCTCGCAGGTCACGCAACTGATCGCGCGCCGCGTGCGCGAGGCCAAGGTCTACTGCGAGATCCATCCGTACGACGTCAGCGCCGATTTCATCCGCGCCTTCGCGCCGAAGGGCGTGATCCTTTCGGGCAGCCACATGTCGGCGTACGAAGAGTCGAGCGCGATCGCGCCGCCGGTCGTCTTCGAGCTCGGCGTGCCGGTGCTCGGCATCTGCTACGGCATGCAGACGATGGCGCAGCAGTTGGGCGGCAAGGTCGAGGCCGGGCACAAGCGCGAATTCGGCTACGCCGAGGTGCGCGCGCACGGGCACACACGGCTGCTCGCCGGCATCGAGGATTTCCGTTCGCCCGAGGGGCACGGCATGCTGAAGGTGTGGATGAGTCACGGCGACAAGGTCGTGGAACTCCCGCCCGGCTTCAAGCTGATGGCCTCCACCGAAAGCTGTCCGATCGCCGGCATGGCCGACGAAGCGCGCCGCTTCTACGGCGTGCAGTTCCACCCCGAGGTCACGCACACGCCGCAGGGCCAGGCGATCCTCACGCGCTTCGTGCGCGAGATCTGCGGTTGTCGCGGCGACTGGAACATGCCGGACTACGTGTCCGAGGCCGTCGCGCGCATCCGCGAGCAGGTCGGCGCCGAGGAGGTGATTCTCGGGCTGTCCGGCGGTGTGGATTCTTCGGTCGCCGCCGCGCTGATCCACAAGGCGATCGGCCGCCAACTGCACTGCGTGTTCGTCGATACGGGCCTGCTGCGGCTGGACGAGGCCGAGCAGGTGATCGACACGTTCGGGCGCCACCTGGGGCTGCACCTGATCCATATCGACGCCACCGAGCGCTTCATGGCCAAGCTCGCCGGCGTCACCGATCCGGAGGCCAAGCGCAAGATCATCGGCGCCGAGTTCGTGCACGTCTTTCAGGAGCAGGCGGCCAAGCTGCCGAACGCCAAGTGGCTGGCGCAGGGAACGATCTATCCGGACGTCATCGAATCGGCCGGCGCCAAGACCAAGAAAGCGACCACGATCAAGAGCCACCACAACGTCGGCGGCCTGCCGGAGACGCTGCACCTTAAGCTGCTGGAGCCGCTGCGCGAACTGTTCAAGGACGAAGTGCGCGCGTTGGGGGAAGCGCTTGGGCTGCCGCACGAGATGGTGTACCGCCATCCGTTCCCGGGGCCCGGGCTGGGCGTGCGCATCCTCGGCGAAGTGAAGAAGGAGTACGCCGACCTGCTGCGGCGCGCCGACGCCATCTTCATCGAAGAACTGCGCGCCAGCGGCTGGTACGACAAGACCAGCCAGGCGTTCGCGGTGTTCCTGCCGGTGAAGAGCGTCGGCGTGATGGGCGACGGCCGCACCTACGACTGGGTCGTGGCGCTGCGCGCGGTGCAGACGTCCGACTTCATGACCGCGCACTGGGCGCACCTGCCGCACGATCTGCTCGGTCGCGTTTCCAACCGCATCATCAACGAAGTGCGCGGCATCAACCGCGTCGTCTACGACATCTCGGGCAAGCCGCCGGCGACGATCGAGTGGGAGTGACCCGGAGTCGGATGCCCCCACCGCTGTTGCATCGGCGGCAGGGGGACTCAAAGGCCGCTCAGACGCATGCGTACGCGGCGACGGCGTGATGACGCTAACAGCCGTCATCGACGCTGCGACAACTGCGTAGCGCCGGGCTTGGCGTGGCTACACTCGCCCCATGCACTCCATCGACCACCCCGCGCTTAGCGCCGCCGCCTGGCTCGACCGGCTGGCGCAGCTTGCGCTGCGCGACCGTATTCACCTGTCGACGCTGCGCGAGCGCGATCCGCGCGACCTGGAACTCGTGCTCGCGGCGGCGGCGCTGCACGTGCCGGCCGATGCGGGACTGACCGAGCGCGAAGCCAACGAGCGGTTGCTGCGTTTTCTCGCCGGCGCGGGCCGCATGCTGGCAACCGACCACGTCGAACTGCGGCGCTGGATGGTCGACCTCGGCTTCCTCCGGCGCACGGATCGCGGCACCGACTATCGCCGCGGCGAACTGCCACCCTGGCTGGCCGAAGCCGCTGCCGTGCTCGATGCCGGTCAACTCGAAGCGTCGGTGCTGAACGCGCGCGAAGCGCATGCGGCGGCGCGCGCCGCGCGCAAGCAGGCGTGGCTGGCCAAAGCGGCTTCGGCGATCGAAGTGACCGAAGGCGAAGCCGCGATCCGCGGCGACGACGAGCTGTTCATGCGACTGGCGCTCGACCAGGCGCACAACGCCTGGGCGCTCGGCGAGGTGCCGGTCGGCGCGGTGATCGTCAAGGATGGCCAGGTGCTCGCCACCGGCTTCAACCAACCGATCGGCAACGCCGATCCGACCGCGCACGCCGAGATCCAAGCGATCCGCGCCGCGGCGGAGATGCTGGGCAACTACCGGCTCAACCATTGCGAGCTGTACGTGACGCTGGAGCCGTGCCCGATGTGCGCCGGCGCCATCATGCACGCGCGCATCGCGCGCGTGATCTACGGCGCCGCCGACCCGAAGACCGGCGCCTGCGGCAGCGTGGTCGATCTGTTCGCCGAGCCGAAGTTGAACCATCACGCGACAGTGCGTGCCGGCGTGCTGGCCGACGAGTGCGGGGCACTGCTGTCGCGCTTTTTCGCGGAGCGGCGCGAGCTCAAGAGGGGCGGATCGCTGCCTTCGGACGCGGAAATCGGCGATGGCACGGAGTAGGGCAGTCGGGTTCGTCGCCCCTTCGGGCTACGTGCCCGATCCGCAGACCATCGACCGTGCCGCGAAAGTTTTCGCGACGCGAGGCTGGTCCGTGCAGGCGGGCGACACCTGTTTCGAGCGTCACCAACGGTTCGCTGGTCCGGACGAACTGCGCGCTGCGGAGCTGCAGCGGTTTTGCACCGATCCGTCGCTCGACTTGGTGCTCGCCGCGCGCGGCGGCTATGGGCTGACGCGCATTCTGGACCGGCTCGACTTCGCCGCGATCCGCCAGGCGGAACGAACGATCTGCGGCTACAGCGACTTCACGGCCTTCAACCTGGCGTACCTCGCTCGCGCTGGCGGACGGAGCCTGCACGGGCCGTCGATGACGGACTTCGGCGCCGAATCGCCCGATGATTGGACGATCCGCAACTTCTTCGCGGTGATCGAGGACGGCGCCTCCGAGGCGACATTCGAGGCCGACGGGCCGGATTGCGAAGCGCGCGGCACGCTGTGGGGCGGCAATCTGGCGCTGGTCTGCGCGCTGCTCGGAACACCGTACTTCCCGCGAGTGCGCGGCGGCATTCTTTTCGTCGAAGACGTCAACGAACCCGTCTACAAGATCGAGCGGATGCTGCTGCAGCTCGAGCAGGCCGGCGTTCTGCAACGACAACGCGCGCTGCTGCTTGGCAGCTTCGAGCCGATCACGCCGATGCCCAACGACAATGGCTTCTCGCTGGGCGAGGTCATTCGTGGGCTGCGCGGGCGTCTGGCGGTGCCCGCGCTCACCGGTTTGCCGTTTGGCCACGTCCCCCGGAAGCTGACCCTGTCGGTCGGCGTTCGGGCCTGGTTGCGTGTACGCGAGGGCGCTGCTTCGCTCGCCTGGGATTCATCGCATGGCCGGTGACGCCATCGCCGCGCCGTCCCAAGTAGGCGCGTCGGACGGAGGTCGGTAGTCGCAGCCGCACCGGCTCGCCTATCATCCGAGCCCATGTCTGGGCCCCTGACCCGATTCGGCATCGCGGTCGAAACGCGCGAGCAACGCCAGGAGAAAATCCTCGCGGGCGTGATCGCTTCCGTGTACCGGCAGGTCCCGCAATCGGTGCTGGGCAGCATCGTCGGCGGCGTCGCGCTCGTGGCCGTGTTCTGGCAGACGCACAACCAGACGTGGCTTCTGCTGTGGTCGATCGCGCTGCTGCTCGAATCGCTCGCGCGTGTGCGCATGGCGTACGCGTTCCGCCGTGCGACCGATACCGTCACGCAGGTGCACCGATGGGCGTCCCGCTGGGTCGCGACGTCCGGCGTCGCGGGACTGCTGTGGGGCACTGCCGGGGCGCTGTTCTTCGCTTCGAACGAGCCGTTGCAGCAGCTCGTGCTGGTGGCGGTCGTGCTGGGCGTGGCCTTCGGCTCGCTCACGCTGTACGCGTCGCACCGGCCTGCGCTGTGGGCGTTTCTGCCGGCCGCACTGCTGCCGCTGATCGGCCGCATGGTCGCCGAGCAGAACCCCGCTTACTACACGGCCGCGATCGTGATGCTCGCCGTGTTCGGCTTTACGACCTTCTTCGGCCGCAACTTCGGCGAAGCGATGTTCGAGTCGGTCAAGAACAACTACGAGAACGAGGTCCTCGTCGAGCAACTGCTCGCCGAAAAACGCATCTCGGACGACGCGCGCCGCGCCGCCGAGAACGCGACGCGCTCGAAGACGCAGTTCTTCGCCGCGGCAAGCCACGATCTGCGGCAGCCGCTGCAGGCCATCGGAATCTATGTGTCGCTGCTGAAGAAGCGCGCGCAGGGTCCGCTCGAGCCGCTGGTGAAGAACCTTTCGACCGCGGTCGAGTCGCTATCCAAGCTGGTCGAGGAGCTGCTCGAGATCTCGCGGCTGGATTCCGGATCGATCCAGCCGCGCACGCAGCAGGTCGTGATCGACGAGATGTTCGGGTTGCTCGAGCAGGAATTCATGCCGCAGGCGGCGGCCAAGGGGCTGGCACTGCGCGTGCGGCGCGCCGGTTACGCGATCGAGTCCGACCAGATGCTGCTGATGCGCGTGCTGCGCAACCTGCTCGCCAACGCGATCCGGTACACGCAGCGCGGCGGCGTCCTGCTGGCGGCACGGCCGCGCGGTGGCTTGATCAGCCTCGAGGTCTACGACACGGGGCCGGGTATCCGTCAGCAGG